>Ga0214542_1005746_pt1 | contig 23288 bp, 16 predicted proteins | sample CNSS1metaG_FD_160096 | JGI IMG/M metagenome (GOLD analysis project Ga0214542, IMG submission 160096) | Root nodule microbial communities from cowpea collected in UCLA plant growth center, Los Angeles, California, USA - CNSS1 | ecosystem: Host-associated > Plants > Roots > Nodule | place: USA...
TATATATATATATATATATAAATATATATATATATATATATATATATATATATATATGTAAGCACCATTTCTTTTCAGCTCTTACGAGTTTAGACCTGACCTTTTCGCAGGTCCAAGGCCAGCCCATGGAAAGGACTCCAACTCCTGCCTAGCTCTCACACTCTCACTTTTCACCTTTTCAGAAAAATCAGTTCCTCTTCCATCTCTATCTGCTGAGACTTGAGAACTCTGCTAGGGCACAATGGACTTTCTCCTTGAACTAGCTGGAATCCTTTCGTTTTCAAGTAAGTAACTCTTAGGGTCTCCAAGCACTTCCCTCTTATTCCTCACTGTTTGGATACATGGGTTGGCGTAGGGTTTAACTTTATGCCATGTGTTGTCCTAGTTTTCGTGTTCAGCTCGCTACTGTAGTTCCTGAAGCTGTAGTCCTCCTTAGTTGTGGGCTTGTTTCTTTTAGCGTCCAAAAAGGTAAGGGAAGCTGGGGTTTTCATTTTCTTTAAAGTATTTCGTGTATTACTGGACTGCTCTTGTGTCTTTGGTGCTTGAACCTTGTTGTCGGATGTATGAAGTTGGTTGTTGGGTGTGTGTGTTTGATTGAATGAGAAAATGCATGTGCTAGCAGGTGAGAAACCTACTAATCTCGCCCAAGCGGGTAGCCCTCGCCTAAGCGAGAATAGCAGGGACTCACCCCTGAATTTCACCTCGAGTGGTCGCTTAGGCGACTAGCATTGTTTTTGAGCGAGGCACAGTCTCGCCTAAGCGAGACGCTGTCGCCCTTACGCTTGGGCGAGGACCTTCAGTTTGGGCGAGAATTCGTGACAGGGGTTGTTGTGTTGGCTGATGTGACTCCATACTGTGTTAATTATTTTCTTTGCTCGTAGTATGTGGCCATGCTTAGTATGTATGACTGGAATGAAAGTGTTGTTGTGTGATAAGCTATGATTTCATTTGATTGAACATTGGGATGCATGTGATAAGTATGTAATGTGAAACATGATATGCTTGCTAGTGGAATTTCATGAGAATTGGGTGATGGATAGGCATGTGAAATGTATTGATGAGGGAGTTTCATGGGAAACCCCTAGTGATATGTATATGTGTATATATATATATGCATGCCTAGTGTATACCTTGATATAGGAGATGTCTAGATAAAGGAGGGTATCTTGAACTCTAATAAGTATTCACGCTCATGTAGAGCAGAATGGGTTATGTGGTGAGAGTGGCAGGAGGTCCTTGTCTTGGGACAGTTTGGGCCCGAGACAATAGAGGATTAACCTTGTGTGTGGTTGGGTGATAACCCCCTGCGTCTAGATTCTGCAGAGTTTAGAAACCAGCACAGGCGCATACTTCCTTTAGAATTCTATATCAAGTGTATGATCTGAATATCGAGTCATAGTAACTGCATTTGATGGTCCTCACATGATTCTGAGTGTTTCCTAGTTACATGTTAATAGTTTGCTTTGCTTTGCCTTGTATATGCTCTATAAATTGTTAAAGAATATTTTCACTCTAGCTTACCCTTTTATTTTGTTTATGTTCCTGTTTCATTTTCTCTTTGCGATGATCACCCTGTTGGTGGGAGCAGATGGGAAGCACGTTGAAGGTGGACCTGATGGTAACAGTGGTGCGGCGTAGAGGTCCTGTCACCTCTAGCTCTTGGGGAGCATTTTTATGGCATCAATGCCTTTTGTTTTTCCTAGCTCTAGAGGTTTTGTTTTGTGTACTGCTGAACCCCTGTGGTGCATGTTTTGTTAGAGGCATGTGTGATAGATATGCCTCATTTTCTTAAGTACTTTTTGAATGACTGTAATGGTAAATCCTTATGTGTACTGTTTCATCTTATAACTCTTCTATTCCATAAATTATGCGATGTTTTATTTAATAGATTGCTCTATATAAATGGGATGTCACAACATACACATACATATATACACACACACACACACACACACATATATATATATATATATATATATATATATATATAATAAATTGGTCTTTGTTTTTTCAAATTATAGAGTCTATCACTAATTAAATCAAATCTAAAATTTTCAATTATTAATTTTCAATATAAATAATCATATGATATGCAAGAAATTTATCTCCTATTTTATTTTGTAATTTTGTTTTGATAATTACTATAGAAAAAATATTTCTATTCAAGGAAAATGTATTTTCTAATTATAAAATTGATATAATTCAAATATGATTGATAATTTTTTTTAGTTTAAATGTTTAAGAACATCTAAAATAAAATAGTGAAGTTGAATTTTTAAACTAGTTCTCTTCTTAATAACAAAATTATTAGTTAATAGCAACCAAATAAAAAGGTAACGGTAGATCTTATCATCTTTGTCCATATTTTTAAATTGAATAATTGTTTGAGTTTTATCTCTAAATAAATTATTTTTTTAATTTATATTTTAAAATAATGAAAATATATTATTAAATTTTAATGTAAAGTGCAAAATTTTGGAGGGGACCCTAACACTAACTAAGGTCCGCTATTGATTCTAAATAATATAATATTTATTAAAAAATATAATGGTCTAATTTGATTTCTTTTATATATATATATATATATATAATATAGTAATATTCAATATATAATATTAATTTAAGTTTTTATATTGTACTGTCTATTTTAAATTTAATAATGCAAGATTTTTATTGATTAAATTTAAAAGACCCACCACAAATGAATTAATTTAATGTCTACATGTTTTATATATTTAAATTTTTTAAAAATTATGTCTAAAGTTTCGCTTCAGTACTGCTTTTCAAGATTATTTTCTATATAGGAAAAGCTAGTTCAAATACTTTTATAGATTTTTTAGAAAATGGAGAATTAGTTACACGACTAAAATAAATTAAAATAAGGCGTTTTAAAAAAATCAAAAAAAAAATTGGTTTGGAATAAAGATCGTGGCAAATTGACTTTGATCGAAAGTTAAGACAAATAAATAATTCAAATACTATCTACTTTAATTTATTAGAATATCAAATAATAATCATTATAGGATTAATCTAACATGGGGTGTGTTTAGGATTTATATCAAGAAAGGGTACAAAAGAGAAAAGACGACAAAGAAGAGAGAAAGACTATAGTTACAAGGATATGAAAGAATATTTATATATAAAAAAACTCAACCAACAAGACAAAAACATAGAAGGTAAAGACTTAGTTAGAATGTCAGCAAGTAGTGATTTGCTAGACATAGGCAGAAGCTTCAACAAATCTTCTACCTCACAATATGACAATCTATCTCTATGTGCTTAGTTCTCTCGTGCATAACTTGATTAGACGCAATTTCAATAGTCGATTGTACTTTAAGAATGTACTTTAACCATTGAATTTCACAAGTTGTGGCAGCATGGGCTCTATATTCAACCTCAAAAGAACTCCTAAAAATAATAGGTTGGTTCTTCAACCTAATTAGAGTCATTGTATCCCTTTAACTAAGCTTCATTATTGGTAGCAAGGAAGGTACCACTTCCTAGAGTTCTCTTCAAATACCTGTAAGACCCGGGAAAATTAATTAATTAAATAATTAATTAATTAATAAATGCGGGTAGAGGGCGCCTTTATGACATTAATTGTTGTTTATTGTGATGTGGAAAAGTACTAGCTCATGTGGTTGAGAGTACTTGGTTTGTATGAGAGGACTTGGGTTTGAGTCTTAAGTATGCCAATTATGTGTGATTGTTTTGTTATTGATTTTTTTAGAATATGAATGAGTAGGTGATTGGTATTGTAAACTATTGTTGATTTGTGAGTATCACCAAATGTGGTTTGATATAGTGCTTGTGCTTTGGTCTTATGAGTGGAAGGTTATGGGTTTAAACCTTAATGGGTAAAGAATAAGCTTCATTTTTGCTAACTAATAGTTGTGGTATGAATGTGAAGGGGTAAAGAAAAGCCTAGCAGAATGGGGCAGCCAAGGGGGGTGTGCTCAATTGGGGTCTGAATTTGGTATGCTTTTAGGGGTTGTATATGCAGTTTGGGGTTTTACGTAGTTCTTTTGGGGAAGTAATGAGGTGGTGTCAAATGAGATGAAAATTCAATTATTAAGCATGATTCTGATGTACTTGTGCCACTACGTTGTGTTGATAATGATTGGTTGATGTTTTGGTATGATTTTGACGAAGTGGGTGCGTGAACAGGGTTTGAGCGACATGGTCTCTCGCTCAAGCGAGAGGCACTCGCCTAAGCGAGTTAGCGAGGAGAACTTGGAGGTTTGAGCGTGATTTCTTGCCCAGGTGAGAGACTTTGGAGTTTTGAGCGACTGACACTCTCGCCTAGGCGAGAGTGGTTCGCCTAAGCGAGTTCTCGAAGTGTGTTCATGTTGGTTTTGTCGTTTTCTCGTCTAGGCGAGGTTTGTTTGTTGTTGGATGAAAGTGTGACTCGCCCAGGCGAGGGGATCTCGCCTAAGCGAGATAACGTGCTGTGGTCACTGTTATAAGCTCGCTCAGGCGAGGTGAGCTAGCCTAAGTGAGGCTAGAGGCTTAGCTTGGGCGGGTGTCCCTGGCTTAAGCGAGTTAATGCGAGTTGCTATGTTTTACATGTGCTTGTGAGTGCGTTTTGGCTGTTTATACCAAGTTTAGATTGTATATGCATGTGGTGTGATGTCTGGGCTTGAAGGACTAAGTCCAATAGGGGTCTGGGATGTGCTCGGTGGTTGGACACATGATGGGCATGGAACTGGTTGAGTTCCCGTCGGCTACTATTGGGCGAGGAGTCCATAGTATGGTGATTGCGTGCGTGCCAGGGTCCAAGTGTGAGACTTGGATGTTTATACTACAGGCGAGGAGTCTGTAGGGTAAGACTATGAGCGGGATAGGCTCATAGGGTTGGACCACGAATGAGTTAGTTCGTGGGAGCACAGGGAAGTCCCAAGACCTAGTTCATGCATATGACTCATGAAGGACTATGAGGTCATGGTTTGGGTAATTTGGAAATTATGAAGTTAATTATGTTATTTTGGGTTGGGAAATATACTCATAAGCATGTTTATTTCACATACACCTGTTATATTTTATTGTGCATAGCTCACCCTATCTCTGTGTGTGTGGCGATGATCGAATATCTTGTTATCCGGGAGCAGATGATGTGACAGGTGGGCCAGGAGATGCATAGGCTCGGAGCGAGGGCTAGCAGAGGATATTTTGTATACACATATAGTATATGTTGATGTTTTTGTTTTTGAGAACCTCATGTAAATTTGGCGGGAGCCACTGTTTTTAATTCCATTTCATGAAATATTGGATTCTTGGTTTACGACTTTATATCTATTAAAGTTTTAAATTTCCCGTGTTGTTGGGAAATAGTTTATATTAAATGTGGACTTTATTGTAATTTCGTTTTTAATTATTTATTATCAAGTAATATTCCTTAGGGATGTTACAATACCTCAGGATCCTTATGACAACTTGTTGATGTATACTAGTTGATGCGGAGACAAATTGGCTAAGATTTTGGATCGCATGAGTGATATCTGGTCGAGTATTTGTGAAATATATGAGCCTCCTTATCAATCTTCTATACAACGAAGGATCAAGAAGGATGCCTTTATATCAACAGTAAGCTTGTGGTTCATAGGTGTAATAGCTGGAGCGTAGTTCATCATTCATGCATCTTCAAGAAGATCCAAAACATATCTTCTTTGACACAAATGAATTCCTGGTTTATTTCTAACAACCCCTAACCCAAGAAAATACGTTCAAATAAATGAGGTTTTTAATTTTGAAAGTTTCATTAAGGATGTGAGTTAGTTATTCTATCTCATTGATATCATTTTCAGCCAAAATTATGTAATAGACATAAACTAATGCAACGATCTTTCTATTTTCAGTATTCCTAAGAAACATTGAGTGATCAACACCAGATCTAGCATAACCTTGCAAGATAAGGAAAGAATAGAGTTTTTATACCATTGTCTGCTGGCTTGTCTTAGCCCATAAAGGGATTTATTCTATTTGCAAACTTGTCTAGCATTATTGTTCACTCCTAGTGGAACTTGCATATAAATTTCTTCATGCAATTCCCTACACAAAAAGGAATTATTTATATCTAATTATTTTAGATGCCTGTTGTTTACAACAACAATAGAAAGTAAAAGTATAATATTTGTAAGTTTGGCTACAAGAGAAAATGTATCATGGAAGTCCATACCCTCTAACTGAGTATATCCCTTAGTAACAAGCCTAGTCTTGTATCTATTTATGCTCCCATCAATGGAGAAGAGTAACATATCATCATATATAAATTTAATAAAAAAATATACAAAAGAGTTTGGTGACTACATCTAACTACAACAAAAAAGGTTTTAGTTACTTATGGAGTTGAATAACATGAAATGTATATGAAAATATGACGAAGAAAAGGATGTGGAAGTCATGAATGGTGTCTCTAGTAGATAGGTGCCCTAACCTTATCTTCTTTTCACTTATTCCCCCTCACCCCCATTCTTTTCATGCCTTCTCTACTATTATATGGGATTTCAAGCCCAATGGAGAGTATTCCTCAAGTGACTCACTAAGCCAAAACTTAGGTTTATTGGGAGATGTCTATGAGCAATGTTCTCATGGTCTCTGTTTATAGATCTCATTGGGCTAGGATTAGCTCTCGTTGGGTGAGACTTGATGCTCAAGATATGTTGCTTTCTAGTTTAGGGTTTGATTGAGCAAAGAGAAGACTAGTTGAGCGCGATGCTAAGCAGAGAGTCATGTTGACTTGGCTAACTTTGCTTTTTCCAAGTTTATTTATTCTCTTAACTTTGTCTCATCTTAAATCATGTTATCTTTAAAAAAAAAAATATGCATGCTCTGGGAGAGATTTAAACTTTGAAACGTTTTATCTAATTTTTATATAACACCCATTTCTCCTTTTTGTCTTATGGATATTTCATTGCTTCTATGGTGTCAAAAAGGGTTTCTTTCTTTTCATTTTTTAATTTTCTATTGGCAACATCAATAATAACTAGAGTGGTCCTCATTAAAGGTCTTACTAAAATTTAAAATTTATGGAACTAGTTCATTCTTAAACATATCTATGATCACAAAATCAACATGAATATGTTCTTGTCCATTTTAACTAACATACATTAACAACCCCATGTGGATATTTAATTGTCAACATGGATAATGGCATTAAGGTTATACTAGCTCTCAAATCAAATCAAGTAGTGTTTTCCTAACTAAAAGATCTCCTATTATTATTGGAGTAGTGACTTGGGAGTTTTTTTATTTGGTAAGGAAAAACTTTTGAATTAGCATTACATCCCATCTCTAACTCATTAATGTCTCTTCTATGATTTTTTTCTTTTTTGTGATAAATTTCTTCATAAATTTTTCATTATGTAGGCATTTGTCCCAAAGTTTTTGGAAAGGAACATCAATTTGAAGTCTCTTAAAAAAAATCCAAGAAGCAAGGAAATTGTCATTTTGGTAGGTATAAGAGGATTGGATAATTCTCTACTAGACATTACTTCTCCTTCTTAAAAATGATTTTTACTCTTTTTGGATGGTATTCCATCAATTATTAACTTTTCCTTAACTCTCTCAATCTCCTTGTAATTTTTTTCCCTTTCATTTTATTTCTTTCTGTTGGGCTGATAAAAATAACATGTCTTGAAAAGTCCTGTATCGCTTAGGATAACCAAGGGGTTGGGTGTTAGCGACTATATAATGGACTCTAAGTCCACGATGTTCATTGCCCCGAGTCAAAGAAATTTCAAGTTTGTATTTGACTCTTCTTTCTCTTTCTTATTTCTTATACTCTTGTAATAAGAGCGTTGCGTGAGATTTGGGTTAAATTATTGCTTTAGAGAGAGTGGGTGTACTCGTGGTCAAAGGGCATGAGAGAGTTGTATATATGTTTTCTTGTGTTTATTTTATTTCTCTATTAATAAAGTGATTCTGAGGGTTTTTCCCATAAGTGGTATCAAGAGCTATGGTTCGGTAAGGATTTTTTCTTAGTATGCTCTGTGGTTGCAACATAGTTTGATCTTCCACATAAGAAAAAATTAATTCTAGGTTCGATAGGATTTTTTCTTAGTATGCTCTGTAGTTGCAGCTTAGTCTGATCTTCCACATCAGAAAAGATTAATTCCTTGTTGTTCGAGAATCATTTTTGGTTGCTCATATTGCAATGGCTTTTGCAAGTGTGATCAAATGTGACATAGAGAAATTTGATGGAAGAATGAACTTTGGCTTGTGGCAAACTCAAGTCAAAGATGTGTTGATTCAATATGGATTACACAAGGTGTTAAAAGGAAGACCTTCTGACATGAAGGAAGAAGAATGGGAGGAGTTGTATTTGAGAGCTGCTAGTGCAATTTGTTTGTGTTTGGTTAAGAATGTTCTTGTAAACGTGCAAAAAATGTTAACGAAAAGGAACTTTGGGAGAGAATCGAAGGCTTATATCAAGCAAAGGGCATATCAAATCAGTTGTTATTGAAGGAAAAGTTTCATAACCTATGCATGGGTGATGATATGAAAGTCTCTGATCACCTTAGTAATCTTAATGAAATTGTCTGTGAATTAGAGGCAATTGGAGTTAAGGTTGACGAAGAAGATATATCTCTAAGACTCATTTGGTCTCTTACGTCCTCCTATGAGCTTATCAAGCTTGTCTTGATGTATGGCATAGAAACATTGAGTTTTGATGAAATTACTAGTAAGATCCTTTCTGAAGAGAGGAGGATGAAAAAGTAATGAAAACATGACAACAAACTCAATGATGGTTGTTAGAAGTGGGACACATGGGAACTAAAACCACAAAATGAATATGGTATGTTGGCAATGTGGAAAGCCTGGGTATGTGAGGAAATATTGTCGAGGTGGAGATACATCACAGAAAAATGATTCAAATTCGACTAAGAGTGTCTCTCTCATTATGGGAGACGATGATCTTTTGTGAAAAAAATGCGATAAATATCCTCATGGCATAACCGCGTTGCCATGGAAAAGGATGAGGTTTTGTAGCGGTAGATCTGATTTTGGGATTTGGGCTTGCTTTGTGTTTTGTTGGCGTTTGATGCAGGGTGCATGGAAATTCTTGGGGTGACTATTCAGAGTGGAAATTCTTGGAATGGTTTGATTCCAAGTGGAAATTCTTGGGATGGTTTGATTCCAAATGAAAATTCTTCGAATGGTTTAATTCCAAGTGGAAATTCTTGGGATGGTCTGATTCCGAGTGGAAATTCTTGGGATAGTTTGATTCCAAGTGAAAATTCTTGGAATGGTTTGATTCAAAGTGGAAATTCTTGGGATAGTTTGATCTCAAGTGAAAATTCTCAAGACGACTTGATTCCAAGTGATACTCTTTATGGTGGAGTATGCTTGCTTGTATAGGCAATGACGATGTGCTTATTTTAATCAGGGTGTAGAATGTTGGGCTGATAAAAATAACATGTCTTTAAAAGTCCCACATCGCTTATGATAAACAAGGGGTGGGTGTTAGTAACTATATATGGGATCTAAGTCCATGATGTTCCTTGCCCCGAGTCAAAGAAATTTCAAGCTTGTATTTGACTCTTCTTTCTCTTTCTTATTTCTTATACTCTTGTAATAAGAGCGTTGTGTGGAGTTATGTGCTTCCTTGTATTTATTTTATTTCTCTATTAATAAAGTGGTTTTAAGTGGTTTTTTTCATCACTTTCCACTCTTTAAACTTGAAGGATGGAGTCGAGTCAAAATTCCTAGAAGAGCAAGTGAAATTAGCTTTGACGATGATATTAATAAAAATGACGTTAAATATGTATCGATAATTTACCTGTTTAGATTCACCAATAATAGAATAATGAATAAGCATGTTTCTAAGTAATTAAAAATGTAGGTGTTTTAAATTCATTATGATTTAATTTATCACTAACAATAATAATCAATTATTTTTCTTCACCTAGTATACCTACTTGAGAGAGATTAGGATGATTGGTTAAATATTTAACATAACTTATTATTCTTTAATGATTTAATCGATTAAAATATGATATAATTGATTAATATATTTTTAAGGGTTTCTTAAAAAAAATAATAAATTATTCAATTAAATAATAATATAATTACATAACAACTCAAAATTATTTATATGGAACTTTATTTTCATTATTTTTAAATAAATATATTTTGATGACGCTATATTATATTCAAAGAAAGTACATCTTAAGACGTTAAAATATCGTTTTATTTAGAGTTATAAACTTGTACTCTTCTTGTTTGGCTTTTAGTTTGATAGTTGCTGGTTTTATGTATACAAGTAGAATTGTAATTAAAAGAACTTTTGGTTTTTGAATTTGGATGTTGTGAATTGTTGCTTCTTCTGTTTATTCATCTCTGCTAATTTGTTTAAATTATTAAAAAAAATTAGAGAAATATATGTGTATGTATATAATTTATTTATAAAATATTTTTAAAAATATTAAATATATTTTTAGTTGAAAAACTATTACGTGAAATTAGATTTTTTTTTTTCTTGTTTTAAGTTTCATACCGTTAGGATCCTATCCTTTAAAAGTAAATAGACTCGACACCAAATATCATTAAAAATATGTTAATATGACTAATGATGTTGTTACATGTGTGGTCACATGTTGTCATGTGTCATGTATGTGTCTGTCACACGTGACAAAATGTTGAAACACATATGACATTAAAAGGACATAAATATAAAATTAAGTGTTAATAAATATATTTATGTGAAGTAACGCAAAGATAAGGTATTAATATTATTATTAATTTGAACCGTAACTAAACTTACCATTTGATTGCTTCGAACATAGTGATATATCATTAAAGATGTTAAAATAATGGACTTATAATTACAGATGACAAAGAGATATATTGTTATCTCATGACATCACATAGACATAAATATAAAATTAAGTGTTAATAAATATGTTTATATGAAGTAACGGAAAGATAAGGTATTAATATTATTATTAGGTTAAACCGTAATCAAACTTATTGTTTGATTGCTTCGAACATAATGGCATATCATTAAAGATGTCAAAATAATGGACTTATAATTACGGATGACAACTAGGTATATTGTTATTCATGTTCATCCTCTAAGAAAAAATTCATCTTCATACTCTTACCTATTGAGTATCAATTTTTTTTTTTGTTAAATATGTTTTTGATCCCTTAACTTTCAGTGAATTTTGTAATTAGTCCGTTTCGAAACTTTGGACCAATTTAGTCCTTCATCTTTTTAAATACGTGGATCTAGTCCTTTTAATCAAATTTTGTTAAGTTTATTTGACATTTCAAGTGCATTTCATAATAGTATTTGACTTAACATTAAAGCAAAAATGTGTCAAACAGTATAAACAACTCAAACACAATCCTCAAATGCGTACGAAACATCAAATAAACCTAACAAAATTTGATTAAAATGACTAAATCTACGTATTTCGAAACATGAAGGACTGAATTGGTCCAAAGTTTCGAAATGAACTAATTCCAAAATTCACTGAAAGTTAAGGGACCAAAAACATATTTAACCCTTTTTTTTTGCATCCTCATCCTCACCAAGAAAAAGGTGTAGCCGTCACCATGTTTGTACTCACTTTCTTACTATTTCAATATCAATTAATTATTTTTTATAAACTAATAAACAATTTCTACAAATAAAATATAATATTATCAAATATTTAACATCAAAGGAGGTATTCTCCTGTTTATTCAATATCAAATATTAAAAAATATATACAAAAGTATACATTTCAAATTAAAGTATCAAATAAAATTTCATGAGAACTAAAACATTTATTAAATTTGCAAATGTTAATGAAATAAAGTTGATAAAATTTAAAATTATTTTTAAAAATTTGTAAAAGGAAAATAGATATTCAAATTAAAAAAAATATTTTAATTGTCTTTTTTACTTCCATTCTTTAACTTCTAATGATCTTTATTTCGTATACACTTATAAAAATTATAATACACTACTTGAACAAAATCACACATATAACAAAAATTAAACTAATAATAATTGAAATTTAGCATAAATATTTCATTTTTTGAATTTCAAAAAATTGTAAAAGGAAAATAGGTATTCAAATTAAAAAAATATTTTAATTGTCTTTTTTACTTCCATTCTTTAACTTCTAATGATCTTTATGTCGTATACACTTATAAAAATTATAATACACTACTTGAACAAAATCACACAAAGAACAAAAATTAAACTAATAATAATTGAAATTTAGCATAAATATTTCATTTTTTGAATTTCAATATATGTTGGATGGTAATAAAAAAATCATGATAATCAAATTAAATTATTATATTATAATAAATGATTTTTTTATACAATTACAGTGATAAAATTATATGTATGATAATGAGTTAAAAAAATGAAAAATTTTAAATAAAAATATCATAATAGTACTATACTTGATAAAAATAAACAACAAATAAAATATTAGAAAAAAGTAAAAAATGATCAAATGTATGCATTATAAACAATTTGATTAACCATTAAATAGAATTGCACAAAGTAAACAAATGTATAATTAAGGGTATGATAAGATGAAAAATACCTTAGAAATCTATTTTTTTTTTTTACAAATATCAAACTAGTCAAAGTGTTGAGAGATAATGAAAATTATTTTAGTAAAACAAATAAACTCCTTTAAATGAAACAAAAATTAAGAATAAGATAATAAACAAGATAAGTTTTTTTTTAAATTACATAGTAAATGAGGGGTTTATGCTATTGAGCGATTAACATGAGTTTCAAACATTCTGATGTGAAAATATAAACAATAAATAAAATATTAAAAAGGAGTAAAAATATTCTAATGTGAAACATACAAATATTTAATTAGCATACATAATTTGAACATAAGTGTACAAAGATTGTGACAAAAGCAACAATATTTAGAGATGTGAAAAAAATTTATGTCAAGCCAAACAATTACAAAGGTTATAAAACTAAAAACTAAAAATAATATATATATATATATATATATATATATGTATGTATGTATACATAAGATTACCTAATAGATCCTGAATATTTTAAAAATTTAAAAGGGATAGAGATAAGAACAAAGATAGATATTATGACAGATATGAGGGTGCGACAAATATGTATATTCACATCCTCATGCCCAATTGAAAAATTTAAATATTACCCGTGCCCAATACTCGTTAATATGAGGATTCCCAATAGAAACAAAGACTAGAGTTTATTTATCATTCATAGTTATAATGATTTTTCACACAATTATAACTATATAATTTGACTTAAAAACCTACCCGGTAATGATTCCATATCTATTTAAATCTTTATTTTTTGTATCGTAAAAATTGTGAAATACAAATAATAAAATTATATGAAATAAAATAATAAAAAAGTTAATAGAATTTTATTTTTATTCATAATATTGTTTATTTATTTATTTCTCTTTTTTTTATTCTTTTATCTTCTATCAAAATATAAGTAATGTTAAAATTTTAATTCATTGGTATTTTTTCATAGAAATAGTTCATGGAAATGCATTGATACTTTATAGGTAGAAACACTTAAATCGTATAATAATGTAAAAAAATTGAAAACAATTAGGAAAAATAAGAAAATAAAATAAAATTTCAAATACTTGGTTTTTTTTATTTTTATTCTCTTTTTTTTTTATAAGTAATAAACTATTAAACATGTCAACACGGATTAGGTTCGCTAGATCGACTTGTTATCTCACCAAACAAAAGATGAACCGAATTTTATTGTGACGATCTGGTCCATTTTTGACGAGCTAAAGGTGGGACAGATCAAAATGGAATAGACTGACCCATTTTGACACTCCTATCAATTATTGGTTATAATTTTTCTAAATTTATATTTTTACATTTTATATGTATAATATATATAAAATGTATTAAATGAATTTGATAGATGACTAAATATTTTTATACTCAAATTTTATTAAATGAACTTAGTAATCATCACAATACAAAGTTAAAGATTTGGATTTACCGGATCTTCAAGTCCTTATCCATTTGTTTTTAAAATTTGAAATCGTGCCAAAATTTAAACAAAAATAAAATATAATTTTAATAATAATTTAGAAACTAAAATCACGTTTAAACTTATTTTAAAATAGAAAGAGAATATAATATAATTTAATATAATCTTAAAAAAAAATAACTATAATTTTTCTATATTTTAGTTAATTTCTTAAAAACTGAATTACTATGCAACATTTAAAATATTAGAAGAGGTGACAAAATATTTACACAATCACTCGTTACATATTATTGAAGTCAGTCTTTCTTAGGTGCATTTCTAATGGTTTATCAGTATTAGAAAAATTTAATCACATATGTAAAATAATTTTAAGAAAGATGTTATTTTAGCCATTTTGAGAAATCCGTGTCCCTTGTTGGTCTTGGTTCATTTTCATAACAGCATCAAGAGCAGTGAAACTCGCAATTCGCAAGTAAACAGTAACAGACGCAGCAGCTCTTGAAGTGGATCCGATCCGATGGAAGAGTACCCGGAAGAGGTGCGCACTCCGCCGGTGACGTTGGTGTCTTTGGTGGGGTGCCCGGAGTTCCAAACCCTCATCTCTACCCACTTCTTGTCAGCGCAGCCTCCCATCAACACCCTCGCCCTCCCCGACGTCTCCAAAATCATCCATCTCTTCAACAACAAAAAGGACCCGGATCCAACTGCCACGTCACCCTCGCCCGTCCTTCCCGGCATCCTCAAACGCGATTGGCTCCTCAAACACCGCACCAAATCCCCCGCTCTCCTCGCCGCTCTCTTCCCCTCACACCACCTCACCGGTGACCCCGCTCAGTGGCTCCAACTCTGCTCCGATCTCGATTCCATCAAGTACTCTCTCTCTCTCTCTCTCTCTCACACACACACACACACAGTTCTTTTATTCGTTCATAAATAGTAGCTTTATCTTCTGTTGTTCCCATTCAGGGCTTTGATTCGCGGGAAGAGCATCAAGTTCGCGGTGGTTGTCGTGGTGAGCAGCAATGCAGATGAGATCAGCGAAGATAGGATGATTGCCTTGCGGAAGCGCGCGGAGGTAGATGCCAAATATGTCATCGTTTTGAACCCTAACGACACTGCCAATCTCAAAGTCTCTCTTCACAGGCACGTGCAATGCACTTACTCTACATTTTTCTGGAAATTCTGTCGATTTTCTCTTTTGACGCTGTCGTTTCTGGGTGTAGGCTGGCGAGTACGTTTTCTGAATTGGCCGTCGCGTATTATAGAGAAGAAGGGAGAAGGATTAAGCACCGGATAGAGAAGAAGAATGCTAACTCGGTTGAGTTGATTGTTCGCTACTGTTTCAAAGTAAGAACACTTTTTTTCCTCTTCTCGTTTTTTTTTTTTTTTTTCTGTTTTTGAAGTAACCAAGGTTTTAAAAATGTCTGCCAACGCCTTGAGGTCAAGGTTTTGGGGTTTGTGTGATTGCATCACAGTACAACCGCAATTGCGCCGACATTTGTCTGCAATTTTCTGCAACATAGAAAGACTGGGATGAAATTGTGACTGTAATATAAATTTAAACATTAAATATAACGGCTTTCAAGAAAAAGAAAAGGTAGAAATGAAAGGTGGAATTACATTTTTCTTTGACTTTCTTGTGCCATTTACTGTATGGGAACTTCTATGAATTTTTATATTATGTGTTTTTATATAAAAAATGTGCATTATTTATCTAGATGCCATGAATTGCTAGGTTGCTGTATATGCAGAATTTCGAAGTGACTGGACAGAAGCATTGAAATTTTATGAGGAGGCCTATCATACGCTGCGAGAGGTGCGTGGAGTTGTTTTAGTGGAGTTGTTTTAGTGGAGTCGTTTTAATGTGTTTTCTTTATTTAATTTGGTTTCACCATTTAGAGATCATGATATTGAAAATGCTATTATTAGCGCTGTATGCCTTCCTTACGTCTATTGGTTGAACTAATGAAAGAAAGCGTATCACTGTCCCTAATATTTTGCTCTCATAAGTCAGAGCCTTGTTAATAGCAATGTTTTACATCCTCCAAGCGCATTAATTGCAACTAATTTTATAGTTGTACATATGTTTAACTGACTCAATTCTACTTATTTTGTTTTTACTTTGTCTTGGACGGACACAAACTCTTATATTTGGATTCAAGTGCATGTGTTCTATCTTCTACATATTTGTGTGCTTACTAGATATATATTTGTACAAAGCCAAGTTTTATAACATGTGTTTTCTGTTTGTATTATACTACAGATTGTTGGGGTGACAACAAGGTTGCCAGCAATACAACGCTTAGTTGAGATAAAAACTATATCTGAACAATTATATTTCAAAATATCAACCTTGTTACTGCACAGTGGGAAGGTTGCAGAAGCAGTGGGGTGGTTTCGCCAGCATAAGAATGCATATAAAAGGCTTGTTGGTGCACCAGAAGGAATATTTCTTCACTGGGAGTGGATGAGTAGGCAGTTTTTGGTATTTGGTGAATTGTTGGAGACAAGTTCAAAAATAACTCAAGGCTCACCTATCCTTAGTACTTTATCCAAACCTATGTCTGAATGGGAATATTATCCCGCCTATTACTACCAAGTGAGCACATCTCTTTAACTATCTTGTATGTTGAGAAAGGGAAATGACTTTACCACTTCTGTTTGCTCTATACCCTCTAAAAGAGGCATTCTTCTATCATATTTCTAATCAATGTAATACCTATTAACACACCTCTCAGGCCGTAGATTGGCTTCTAGAACATGAAATTTGTAGGAATGGACATTTGCAGGGACTCCAACATTAAGACTGGATAAACTTTGCCATCATACTAGAAATAGACTAGGCCCAACTTATCTCCTAAAGCTAGGAATGTTCAAATCATATTTGAAGTTTTTTTGTGTTATTCTTTGTGTGAAACATCTTAACAATTATTCTGTGGACTTCCCCGTTCTTGTAATTGAAATATCTTCATATTTTATCCATTTTCTCATTACAGCCTTTCTTTCTTCTCCCTACATCGCAAAATTATCTTAAGTAAATTTGTAGGTCTTATTAGTACCTGCTACATCCTACTTTCTCTTGATTCATCCCCTCACCACTACAACAGTCTGACCTTTGTTGCATTTATTTGTCATTTACATCTACTCTAGGGTATCAATCCTTTTTCCTCAATGTTTTGTAGCTTTTAGTTATGATAACTGACTCTTTACTTGGCAGTGGTTGCCTCCTAGGAAAGAAACTGTCAAGCCATGCGTTGAAACATTTATCTAGTTACCTTGTTTAGGCATACTGGTTTGATTTTTTGTTCACATATGGTAAATGAGTGCAAGCTTTGATGCAATGGTAGGTTTCTAGCTTGTGACTTTGAGGTCATGGATTCAAACAACTTCTCTCTTTGGGTTCAAATGTAGGAAATAACTCCTCTGTTGTGGTAAGATTTATACGTCTACCCTTCCCAGAACTCTTTCAGTGTGACCCTAATGCACTTGGTCAGTCTTTTTGATTGTGGTGTTATATTGTTTAAAGATTTACATTGAAAATGACTATCCAAACCATCAATTTCCATGAGTGCTTCAGTCTCATTTAGTTTTGATCATTGATGCTTCTGGGATTATATTGACTGAGAGTCATCTTAGCTTCAGCTTCTCTCATTCTGCATGCCTAGTGCCTATCTTGAGTCTACTTTGATTCACATGAATTTGAACCTTTATCAATCTCTCGGATTCAATAGATATTCTAGGTGGGTTTGGTAAATCAAATATGTCATAGTTTTATGACTTGCTTTTTGATTTGTTTCTCAGTGTGACTAGGTCTCTATTAATGCTTCCATTCCATTTATTTAATTCATTTATGCTTGCTTCAAGGCTTAATGTTAGTGAAACATTATGGTTATGTTTGGTGCAAAATATGGGAAGGACAAGGAAATGTTGTCATGAAATCCGAAAATATGGGGAAGGGAAACGATGGATCATATCATAACTAATTCTTCAAAATGTTCAATAGTTATGTTTCTGTCTGCCTCCAATTTGTGGGGGATGCTGGAGGAGAAACTGTTGTATAGTTATATCCTTTTTGATGCTTCTAACTTTCATTGTCAATATAGAACTTGAATATATGTTTATTAAAAGGGAGAAACTAATGACATGGATTATAGTTAATCTTTTCTTAACTCTACCTTTTCCTTCACTTTCTTTTTCTTTTCTTTCCCTCCCTGGCCCCCACTTAATTTATATTTGGAATTGTTATTGCATTTGACTCTATTCACAATTATCAACCTTCAAATCAGTAGTTTGGTGCCCTTCATAACTTGTAACTGTCTGTGAGTGTCGTTTCCGCTATTGGTAGTACTTGTTTGCTCACATATTTATGTGTTTGCAATGTGTTTATGTATGTTGTATCAGAATCTAATGATTTATCATAATCTATTCGTGCATGCAAAGTTGTTTTGTGAATCAGTTCATGTGTATCTATTATATAGACTTCCCTGGGTAATTGTATTCATCTCCTTGAAACAGTTAGCAGCTCACTACTTGAGCGAGAAGAGATCAGCGCTGGAGCTTGCAATCTCAATGTCAGAAACTAGCAATGAGAATGATAGTGTTGTTGAGTCTGTTGTTCCTTCAGTGTATGTGGGTCAATTTGCCCGATTACTTGAGCATGGAGATAATGTTGATATGCTACCGTAAGTCTTAATTGAGTGGTAAATAATTTCATATTTTGATATCTATCTTGTAAACTATTGTTTTCATTTGGATTTACAGTCTCAGTGATGAAGAATACATCTGCTATGCCATCTCTGAAGGAAAAAGGTTTCGAGACTCACTTGAAATTATAGCGCTTCTTAAAAAAGCATATGAATCCTACAGCAGTAATAAAATTCTGAGGATGAGCTCTTTTTGTGGGTTCCAGATGGCCAGAGAATATTTTTCTGAAGCTGACATCAGTAATGCAAAACAAATTTTTGATACTATAGCAACCCTATACAGAAAAGAGGGTTGGGTAACTTTATTATGGGATGTCTTGGGTTACCTGCGAGAATGCTCTAGGAAAAATGGTGCTATTAAAGATTTTGTGGAGTATTCCCTTGAAATGGCTGCTTTGCCAGTATCATCTGATACTGGTGTCCGGCGAGACACTGGTCCAGCTGGTGCTGCAAATTTACTGCAAAGAGAAATTGTACACAATGAGGTTTTTGAGCTTGTCAGTGGAGCTTCAGGATTGGCAACAAATGAACACCAAAGTAATTTGAAGATCTCAACAGATGAATCACTTCAGCTTGAGGTTGATCTTGTCAGTCCTCTTAGGTTGGTGATGCTGGCATCAGTTGCTTTCCATGAACAGTCAATCAAGCCTGGGTCATCAACCTTGATTACAGTATCACTTCTTTCGCACTTACCCCTTACTGTTGAGATTGATGGATTAGAAATCCAATTCAACCAATCAAAGTGCAATTTCTTTGTTACAAATGGCCAAAAGCCTCGGTCAGTAGAAGTTAGTGATGGTATTCAACATCATCGAACAGAGACAGCACCATCACTTTCCCTTGAATCAAACAAATGGCTAAGGTTGACCTATGATATCCAAAGTGGTAAGTCGGATACTCTTTGATGAAATTTATTTTCCTATTAGCTGTTAGGTTCAGTGCGCCTATTGTTTCTATAAGCAAATAACCTAGGCTGGTACGTTTCAAATGTTCTATATTATCTGATATCCCCTGCCTTGGTATCTTGTCATCCATAATTTATGTTGTTTATGATGCTATCTCCGGCTAACACTGGGCTGAAATTTCATTTATAAATCTTGCAGAAGCTGTTATATGTCTTTCAAAATTGGTATGGATTTATCAGAGTGGTCTTTCAATAAGATCTGTCCATTATATTATCAATGGTTCTATAGTAGAGTAGTATGTGTACTGTTGGTATGCCTCATTTATTTCCACCTTGCACATACATATCTTTTACCATTAGAAGTATTGCTCTGTAGCTATTTTAAGCTGAATGTGATTTGGGTTCATTATATGGTTTCCAGATCAAAGTGGAAAACTTGAATGCCTATCTGTTACTGCAAAAATTGGATCACACTTGTCAATCTGCTGTAGAGCTGAAAGCCCTGCTTCTCTGGATAGTTTACCTCTTTGGACATCGGAGAATTCTGTACAAACTGTTCCAATAAAGGATCCTATTCTTGTGTTATCTGGTCAGAAGTACACCCAAGTTGAAGAACAAGACCCACAAGTAGATCTGCATCTTGGTGCCTCAAGTCCTGCATTGGTGGGAGAAGTTTTCTTGGTACCTGTAACATTGGTTTCTAAAGGACACGATGTCTACTCAGGTGAATTGAAGATAAATCTCGTGGATGTGAAGGGGGGTGGCTTGTTTAGTCCAAGGGACAATGAGCCATATGCTTTGGATAGTCATCATGTTCAGCTGCTTGGTATATCTGGACCGGAAGGAGAAGATGATTCTCACTTAGATTCTGACAAAATAAAGAAAATACAGCAATCATTTGGATTAATTTCCGTTCCCATTATTAAAAATGGGGATTCCTGGTCATGCAAATTAGAAATCAAGTGGCACCGACCTAAACCAATTATGCTATATGTATCTTTGGGTTATACTCCTTACCATAATGAATTAAATACACAGACAGTCCATGTTCACAAGCACTTGCAAATTGAAGGGCACAATGCTATTGTTCTTAACCATCATTATTTGATGCCATTCAGACGAGACCCATTGCTACTCTCTAAGAGCAAGCAAGCCTCAGGGTCTAATCATTCAGAATCACTTCCTTTGAATCAAAAGAATGTGCTCATTGTTAGCGCTAAAAACTGCACTGAGTTGCCGTTAAGGTTGAAGTCCATGCGCATAGAAGTAGAGGATGATGCCGAAAGGACGTGTTCTATTCAACATGGAAGCGAGGAGTTTGCAAATCCCGCACTTCTTGTTCCTGGGGAAGTGTTCAAGAAGGTTTTCTCAGTCAGTTCCAATATGAACATTTCTAAGCTCAGTGTCGGAACTGTGTGTTTGAAATGGAGGAGAGACCTTGGGATTGAAGAGAAATGTGCTTCTACTTCAACAGTATCTTGGGTTATGACTAAACAAAAGCTGCCAGATGTGAACTTGGAGTTACCTCCATTGATTGTTAGTTTTGAATGCCCCCCTTATGCCGTCGTAGGAGATCCCTTTACGTATTATATTAGAATTTCGAACCAGACACAATTACTGCAAGAAATCAAATACTCACTTGGGGACGCACAGAGTTTTGTATTATCCGGATATCACAATGATACTATATATGTTCTTCCAAAATCTGAGCACATTCTCAGTTACAAACTTGTCCCACTTGTCTCAGGCATGCAACAGTTACCTAAATTTTCTATGACTTCAGTGAGATATTCAGCAGCATACCAGCCTTCAAATTCTTCCAATTCTCTTTTTATTTTCCCTTCCAAGCCTCATTTCAAGGCTGCAGTCTCAAGTAACTCTCGGATGCAGTCAGTAGTTAACGAATAGATCTTGTAAACCGTTAATTATTATTCAATTTTTCCCCTTTATTGTTAGCTTTTCCCCAAGTTTGGGGGTGGGGTGAACTACATATTTTACATGAAAAAGCTGTCTACATTGGTCTGTTTTAGTTTCCTTTTTACTGGTTTAGGATACATATCTTATTCATTAGCTTAACACTACAGCAGTATACTTTTTGATTGTATAATATTCTAATCGATTTTGATTAAATATTTTGACGTTGGCTTTTTTGTAAAGCATACCCTAAATTTCTTTGTTTTGCTGGTCTCCATGATGAAGTATGGAACATGTTCTCATATATTTAACATTTACACTTTATGAATATTTTAAGGCAGAATATTGACACTTACCTCTTCGGTTTTCTTTCCACCCTGTGACATAATGACCATCACATTGAAGATTACACATTTACTACTGTATATGTCCGTTTTTAGGATCTATTGTTTTTTTTGTATTCGTGTTTTTAACATGCTTCGACCACATCTAAGATTACGTGTGTTGTGATGCTAGCTCAAAAAGTAATGCCTGCGGTGGTGAATGTGATTCTCTTCTAAGTGTAGCATTCTACAATCAAGTAAGGAGTTTTGATGTGGTGGAAAAAGTGGAATGAGCTTACTTTATAGAAACTCCCTCTGCATATATTTAGGCGGGGGCTTCTTCTTGGACCTCCAAACACTTGTACCCCTAAAATAATTTTAAATTTCCATTTTAGCTCTAAGTTAAAAGTAACTATATTTTTACTTTTTGTAACTGATTCACCTCCAAATTATTTTTCCAATGGACATTGATATCCGATGTCTTGTTTTATTCTACGGACGTTGATATCCAATATTTTATATTTTTGAAGTTTTTATCCATTACGAATGTCAACATCCGGTATTATGTATTTTTTTTTCATCTACGAATATTGACATTTGGTATTTGATTTTGTATACGGATGTCGACATTCGATACATTATTTTTTTTAATCTTTTTCTCGTTAGGGATATTGTATTATATTTTTAGTTAAATTATCCTTTTGGTCCTTCTATTTATCATGAAATTTCATTTTGATCTTCACGTTTTTCGTTGTCTCAATTTGGTCCTCATTTTCTTAAAAATGACTCAATTTGGTTCTCACCGTTAACTTTGACCAGACGGTGTTAAAGTCAATGTCACATGTCAATTTTTGGTTTTTTTGAATTTTTTTAATAATTTTTGAATTCTTTTTGAATTTTTTTTGAATTTTTTGATTTTTTTTTGAATTTTTTTTTGACACGTGTCATTACACTGTTGTGCCACGTGTCAAAGTGACCCAATTTGGTCCCTATATTTGTTTTTAGTTTCAATTTAGTCTCAATTTTTATAAAAATGAAACAATATTGTCCCTCCTTAGATTGAGACTTAATTTAATCTTTGTATACAACTTATGATGATATTCTTAATAAAATTGACATCTTTATTAAATATTTATAGAAATATTTTTAAATATTTTTTTTTAGTTTTATTATTAAAAAAAGTTAAACCCCAAACTTAACTTCAAAAATTAACAATTTTGTCATCATATATAAAGACATCAAGTGTATCATATTATACAAACTTGATAAAGATTAAAAATCAAATAACTTGTCACACATAAATTTAGGACCAAAATGAAATTTCATGACATATTTTAAGAATAAAATAAATACTAATACATATTAATGTATATAATTTTTTTATGTAATATATTGAAAGTAAATAATATAAAGATAAATTAAATTAAAACAATTAATTTTTAATCAAAGAAATAAAAAGGAAAGTAAAA
>Ga0214542_1005750_pt1 | contig 23267 bp, 11 predicted proteins | sample CNSS1metaG_FD_160096 | JGI IMG/M metagenome (GOLD analysis project Ga0214542, IMG submission 160096) | Root nodule microbial communities from cowpea collected in UCLA plant growth center, Los Angeles, California, USA - CNSS1 | ecosystem: Host-associated > Plants > Roots > Nodule | place: USA...
TATATATATATATATATATATATATATATATATGAGAGTTTAGGATATCTATTTTTAGTTTTTAGAATCTATTTATTAGTTCAACTCTTACTTCAGTAACTGGAATCAAATAATTAGTATATATGCTTTGCCAAAATTGGGAATGGATTAGAATTATGAACTTAGAATTAGAATCGAAAACATAATGATCGAGTCAATTCCATGATTCTAAATTCATTCTATACCATATTTAACCGAAATGAAATTATATATATTCTCATTATGAGAAGGGTTCATATGAGCATATATAAATAAATACTATGTCTACATATAAATCTATGCGTCCATTCTATTTAGGATTACGTAATTAGACTTGTTTTTTTTATTTGATATTCATTAAAATTTATATGTTCATATTTATACTTTTAAAATATTTTTGGAATCTCCCGCAGATAACAAAGAATGATTTAAAATCATTAGATGAGTATAAATATAACAATGTCAATAATTTCAATAGATTAACTTATAATTTTTATAATTTTATGTGAGACGCACCGAAATGGAACAAGTCCACATGCATTTTCACCCTTACAATTTGACAAGTTGGACATTAGAGATAAAAAACCGGGATGAAGAGTTAAAAACTTCTACCCAATTTGTCAGTTTTACAAGCTGTTGAGCCAATCCATAAGTATAACTTATTTTTACCACCCTACGATTAGATAATAACTCTTCTTAACTCACTTTTTAATTAAGAATCTTTAGTAAAGTTAGTATATGAATAACTTATAAACTAATTTTAATGCTTTGGTAAAAAAAATTAAAATTAAGAGCTTGGTACTCTTTTTGGTATAACTAATGTATAAATTAAATGATAATTCATAAATTAATTTTGAATTGAAAGACTAATTATTAGAGTTACTCGTCTCTAAATTATAGGATAGTCTAAGTTGAAAGAAAAATGTAATACATATATATAAAATTTATATATATATATATATATTTGAAAAAAAATTAAGCCGTATAAATTACTAAAGAAAGACCACAAATTCGTTCCAATTTACAAATTAGAAAAATTTAAAAGGTTATGGTAAATCTGTGATAATAAAAATTGAATGTTAAGGGAAAAAGGTGCTCAAATCCTTGTGTAAAAAAAATGCAAACCATTAATATTAATAAAATATTAAATTAATATACAATTAATTTCAATAAAAATATTAAGCTATCAGTAAGAAAATTTTGAATCGATTATACAAATATCCTAAAAATGTCATTTAAACAGCACTAAATTGTGCTAATTTATTAGTTTTAGTGTTAATATCAATTTACATTATTAAATTAATATTTTACATTCATTAAAATTATATAAATATTAATTTAATTTAATTATAATAATTAATCAGAACAATGTAATCAATGAGAGCGAGATTCTCAATTGAAAAAAAAAAAGTCAGGTTAGATAAACAAAGTGAGTTTTGTAATTTAAAAAGAAAAATATTTTGGCTAAATTTCTTCACTGATTCTTCTTATGCCTAAAAATAAAACATGCATTGTTTTTAATTTATTACCCTATTAAGGAAGATTGAAAGAGACTATAAAGACAAAATGGTTCCTTACACGACAAGGAATGGATGAACTCCTTAAAAGAGACAGAAAAAGAACACATCCACACTGAATGCACGGAAGTACCAAGTTGATTGAAAAAGGTCACCATGCGTAAATTTAGATCGATATTGATACATGTTGAACGTTGGATTTGCATCCAACGGTTGTGATGGACTACACGTGGGGACTACACGTGTAAACACGTCAAATCGTGTCTGCTATAAACATACGTGAGTGTGGCGTGAGAAATGGGAACAGAAATGGAGTTTCAGGGTTTACCAGAAGGCTGCATAGCTGTCATTCTCTCTCGCACCACGCCCGTTGACGCTTGCCGCTTATCTGTGGTTTCAAAGCTTTTCCATTCCGCCGCCGATTCCGATGCTGTTTGGGAATGTTTTCTTCCTTCCGATTACCACTCCATTATTTCCGAATGCTCTCTTCCCAATTATCCCTCTAAGAAAGCCCTTTACCTCGCTCTGGCAGATCACCCTGTCATCTTCGATGAGGGCAAGAAGGTAAAACCCTGCATCTTTCACATCTCTTCAAACCTTATCTGTTGCTTTGGTATAGCAATTAACTGTGCAACCTGTGGAATGTAGAGTCTTCAATTGGAGAAAAAGAGTGGGAAGAAGTGTTACATGATTGCTGCCAGGGCTCTCTCCATTGTTTGGGGCGACACTGAGCAATATTGGAACTGGACAACTGACCCCGATTCTAGGTCAATTCTTTTTTTCCTTGATACTAATTGTTGTTTGATTGTGTTGTTACTGTATCTGCATTTTTGCTGTTACTGTATCTTCATTTTTATGAATACCGTATCTGTGCTGATCATCAACTTTTGAGTGGTTGGAATCAGGATGAAATATTTTTTGATTGGGGAAAATGAATTTTGTCTCCAATGAGATTACTGCACTTCAGCCATGCTGAACCTAAGCTTATATAAACAATTAAGGGGGTGGTGGGAATTGATCATCTCTACTAAGTGGTGAGATAAGTTGGTTTATCGCTTTCACTTCGTAGTGTTACATAATTAGTTGTGATCTCAGCTCAGAATCAAGGGATCTTGGGAGGCTTCGTTATCTTCATAGTTACCTGTAAATGGAGTAATAACAGAGATGATAGTCACTATACATGTATTAATTATTGTGAAAAATTGCTGAAAGAAAAATATGTTATAGACAATTTGGGAGTATCCAGTTTCTCCCACCAGTCATAACTAATATTATGATATTCTTACTGCCCCAGCTTGTCCTCCTAATATTTTTTGTCATCTTCCCCCCAATTTCTATGTCCACTACTTACCTCCCTATTTGACTATTGTACCGGGTGGTTCTTTAGATTATTAACCCTCTCTTTGTTATGCTGCTATTCTTCCCACCGTGTAATCTACCACTTTTGACCGTCTCATTTTAACTTGAGTACCACCGGGTCTTGTGTGAGCATAGTATTTCGATCAGAGGATATTGGATACTCTGTAGCAAACCTGCAAAGTTACCTATCTTTGTATTAACTAGATCCATACCCAAACGCAGCAAGTCTGCAGACTCAACATAGAAGCACCAGTTAGTGACTTTCTTTTAAAGGAAGAAAAAAGGTTGGCAAATAGCCGGGGTCATAAGGCGGGTTGGACATAATTGTTTTACTGTTTTGGCTCTCTCCTTGGACTAGGATAATTTCTTCATGCTTTGGAGATCAGTATATGGTTTTTCTTTTGTAAACAGTTAGAGTTTATGTAAATAATTCTATCTCCCTTGTTGGATAAGAATTGTTCCTATCAATTGATGCTTTTATTGTGAGAAATGTAGACGGAGGGATCAGTGAATTGACATTCTTAATGATTGGGTGGTGGCTGTTGTGCATTTGAAAAATAGGAGGTCTTTCTGCCTGATCAAATGTTAAAGTTGAAATAACATACAGTACAGCTTAATTAAGCTAAACTGGGTTTCTTCATGATTAGAATTGGGGACATTACCTCGTGCCTTTCAGCTCCACATTCTAAAGCATGAGAAAGATTTCACTACCAACAGCAGCAATTGGAGCTATTTAACTCATTGTTGGTAGGTGGATCTGAGTAAAACAAAACATGAGATTTTTTGTGGTACTGTTCCCTCATTAGATAAGTGGTGTTCCTATGACCTTAATGGACTCAAATCTGAAATTCGATAACAGGGAATGAAGGTTTTCAACTGTACAATAATTATTTTAAAATATGGTTTACTATTATCATGCTTGACAATTTCTAGACCCCAAATCAGTTATGCTGTCAATACTCACTTAGATGCAGATGCAGTCCATCATTGTCTGCTCAAATTTTTGGAACGCACTTCTGGCTAGGATCTCCTATTTTCTGCCTGTTCGTGCTTACACTTGCAGGTCTAAGCAGTTGCAGAATAGTGCACACATATGGGCAACTGCAGACCCTAAAAAGTTTACTGTTTTTGTCTTGACTTTCAAACCTTTTAAGTCTCATGGGTAAATAGGATCCAAATCTTAGGCAAGCTAGTCAGTTAGTTTCTCTTCATTTTCCGAGGAATTGACTTGTCTCTTTTAACACACAGAAGCAATCTAATGTCAGCGGTCATCAATTCATCTGCAGGCTAATTATAGGTCCTTATCAGCTGTGGAAAGTAAATTAACTTGGTTCATTGTATTTCCAGCATAATTTATTCATTTCTTTAACTCTATGTCTTATTTAATTATTGTAATAATAACAGCTATCCAATTGCTTCAAAACCCTCTGATAAGATGATGAAGAATAGACATTACCTGACATATTTTTAGGGAAATGTATGGTCTCATGTTTGTAGTCACCATCATCTTTCTAACCTAGCATATGTATGGATAAAAGTTCGGAAAGTGCTTTTGGGAATTCTAGTGCTCATTCCTGAATTACAAAACGAAGAAGGAAGATTTCGTGTTTTTTTTTTTCAAGGTCACAGTAATGTATCTACTCCTGCATAATTATGATTCAATGAATTACTCAGCATTTTTCAGTTTCTTGTTTCAATGGCTACTGTATTGGTTGTGGATGTTTTCTTTTCTTATGACCACTTCATCGTCACTAATTATTCCTGTCCTTTGTAATTTATTCGTAAACTTCTGAACAGGTTCCCGGAAGTTGCTGAACTCATAGACGTGTGTTGGCTTGATATTCGTGGGGTGTTTAGTACCCTTACCTTGTCTCCGGATACTCTGTATGCTGCTTATTTTGTTTTCAAGATGATCAATCCCATTGGATTTAAAAATCGGCGTGTGGAGGTATCAGTAGATTTCAATGGTGATGATGGTAGTATCAAACATGTGTGTTTGGATGGATCATCAAGCGGTAGAAGAGTTGCAGGGTTGCAGCGTCCCAGTTTACGAAGTGATGGGTGGTTGGAGATTGAGATGGGAGAATTTTTCAATGGTGGCTTAGAAGATAAAGTGCAGATGAGTGTGAAGGAGGTAAAGGCTGGTAATTGGAAGTCTGGCCTCTTTGTTGAAGGAATAGAGGTTAGGCCAAAGTATGAGAATAACCAACCGGTATTCACTGTGTAATTTAATTCACAGAACTGTATGTAACTGAATATGCGTGGGTATGATGATGTATTTTAGATGGCAGAATGCGGCTTGAACTACAATGTATTTTCGTACCAGAAATATACTTGTTTTTCCAACTTAACCAGTTCAGTTCTTCTTTGCAGGAACAAAATAAAAATATTTAATATCAAACGTGTTCCTATATTGAATAGAGTTTTCTCATCTGTCATGTCAATTGTTGAGTTCGTGTAAGAATACAGTCATGTCACAACCAAACTAATCAGCAATTCAAAACTTTCATGATACAAAATAGGTTAAATTATACATTCCGTGTCATCTATTTTTAGGAAAATTTCAAATAGTTATCTTTAATTTTATGTGTTTTAGTTTAATTTTTGTTTTGAAAAATTTGATGTAATTAGTTCTTTTTGTTAGAATTGTACGAAAAACTTAAAAAAAATGTGTTATGTCTTAATTCGTGATTTATTTTTTATTTTTTTATTTCTTTTTATTTTTTTTTCTTAAAAAATTAGTCATATGTCAAGTTAGCAAGCAGTATGATATGTGCTTGTGACTGTGTCACGTTTCATTGTCATGTCAAGTTTAATTGTCTTAATTTCAATTTGATCGTCTCTTTATTTGTTATTTTGATCTAATTAAGTTTAGGAGTGACAATATGGATCAATCTAGTCCATTTAGACTTGTCCCGAATTTGGTCTGTAAAATGCGGGTGGCTAGCCCATCCTGCTGTATGAAAATAAATTCAATTTTGTGGTTCTGCCCCCAGAGATTCGAACCCGTGGACTTGATTATTTTTTGTTGGTAACAGATATCCACAGGTACGAGTAGTATAATATCTACACTCGATTCATTTATAAAAGGGTATAAAAATACATTTTTTGCTATGAATTTTATCAGCAAATACCCACGGACATGTGTATTTTTGTCATCTCTAGATATAATGATCTGATGATGTGACAATATAATGATATAATGATATGACAATATAACAATATGATGATATAACAGTATAACGATATGAAGATATAACAATATGACAATAGCAATATGAATATATGACGATATAATGATATGACAATATAATAATATGGCGATATAACGATAACATGATATAACGATAAAACAATATGACGATATAACAATATGATTGTATAACAATATGATGATATGATAATATAATGGTATAACAATATGACGATATAATGATACAATGATATGATGATATAACAATATGACAATAAGACGATAAGACAATAATATAACAATTTAACTATATGGAGATATAATGATAAGATGATATAACGATACGATAATATAACAATATGACGATATAAAGGATATGATGATATAACATTATGACGATATGATAATATGAAGATATAATAATATAGCGAATAACAATATGACAATAACGATATAATTATAAAATTATAAAATCATAAATTATTTTTTAAAAACAATTAAAATAAAAAATTACATGTGATCACAACTCGGCAAAGTAACATGCAAAATAATAACCATGTCACATATACATCACTAAGTTAAGAGAAAAAAATTAATAGGGAGAATTCAATTGAAATTTTTAAAGTTAATGAGTATTCAATCATTTATAAAAATTTATTAAGATCATAGACTTAAAATCTAACTAAGTCTATAATGGAAAATGAAGTTATTCATCGTGATAAAACATTAAATTATCATAAATAAATAAAAACTAAATGCATATACTAATGAAACGTTACAAAATAAAACTCCAAAAGGCGATCCAAACAGAATTGGTTTAGTTAGATTTAATTCTTTTATGTTTAAAATGGATCAAATCAAATTACATATATCTTTAGTTTGAATATACTTTTAGTTAAAAACAAAATTAAACTGCATTGATATCACTCCTATTATTTATAATACATAAATACTAATTTTCAAATATTAAAAAGTCTAATAAATAGTCAGAAATTAATAAATATGAATCTTTTTTACAAGTTAAATTGATTTCAAAAGAAAGTTTTATATATATATATATATATATATATATATATATATATATATATATATATATATTTGGGGATGGTGATGAAGGAATGTTATCAATGATGGAGATGGTGATTTTGGGGTGGTTAATGAAGATTCAAACACAGTAATGCCATGTAAGTTGCTTTTGTTAGAGGAAAGATTTATATGTAGGTTTTATTTGATAGAAAATGTAAATATTTTTGTTGGCCTCTTTTTTTATTAGGCTTACCAGAGCGTTTTGTAAGGGTTGATGTCACTTACTTTGTTTGATTTGTACAAAGGTTGATTAGACGTGACCACATATAATTAATGAAGTGTAACCAATTATATGGTGAGTTATTAGTAATACATACTTTGTTTGGTGTACAAAGGTTGACGTAGACGTGACCATATAATTATTTAATTGTAACAAGTTATGTCGTGAATTTTTAGTAATTTGTTTTGGGTAAAATTGATGATTACTTCATACAAGTCTAGTGTTTTCATGGTAAATTTTGTTGGTTTTGAATTATTGGTAAGTGTGTGGACTGATAGTCACAATATACTGATCTGTGAAGATGAATTTTGAAAAAAGTTTGTGTTGCTTTGGAAAGATATGCACAAATTATTCAAGACAGATTTGTGAGATATCATATACATAGTTCAGCGTTTCAAGATGAAGAAGATTTAAGAGGATAGACGAAATTTCTACTTTTATACCTTGTTATTAAAAAGTCAGACATTTAATTTATATATATATATATATATATATATAGTGTGTATATATATATATATATATATATATAATAATTAAATATTTATAGTATATATATATATATATATATATGTAATAATTAAATAATATTATTATTAATAACAATAAACAATATATATAATAATTAAATATAATAATAAATAATAAAAATAATATATATATATATATAATAATAATAATTAATAATAATAGTAATTATTAATAAAAATTTAAATTATGTAATTATTATAAAAATAATAATAATATTTTTATTATTTTTATTAAATAATAGTTTTTAAAATTTAATATTTTAACCAATTCAAAAAATATTTCGTATATTTTTATCATTAAGGATATTTTAGTAATCTTCAAATTTTATCTATTATAAATTTTTATTTTATCTATCACATTACTCAAATCACTCACTAACTTTCACAAAATTCATCTCTAAATTCACTCATTTTACTATCTAAATTCATTCAAAGAAACACACATATTCATCGACTCAAATCAACACAAATTCACCTTTAGACTCTCACCCAGATTCATCTCTTCATGATAACACACTTTAACATTGTGTTCACTTGAGAGTATTTATTATTTAGAGGGATGGGAGATAAATGATTTGAACAACACAATATTCACCCTCTAATCCACTCAAGTGCATCATCTCTATCTCTCACAATCAATCTTTACAATGAACACACCTTAAATCATGAATGTGTGTGATAAACCCCTAGTCGCATAAGGATTTAACAATAATTTTAGTTTTCTCTTAACCAAACAAAAGGAACAACTTAGGTATCAATAAAAAAAAAATGCAAGAAATTGAACAACCATAAAGTTTGTAAATTTGTCCAATAAATTGGGGGAATATAAGTAATGCATAACAATTACTAAAAACCACTAAAATTATGTGAAACTACAAAAATCAAAACTGTTTACGATATAGATCTCACTCATAATCGTAATATAATAAGATCGTTGAACAAAATCGTAAAAATCGTGTAAATCTTTTTTTTTTGTTTGAATTTTTTGTTGCACTACCTGTTCATATTCTTTATTTTTTGGTGATTTACATTGTTATACGTGTTCTGAGTCACAATTACCTTTCACCTCACCTCATTAAATTAATGTTATTACAAATTAAACTTCATTTCTCAATAAAAAAATTAATACAATTTTTTAATTAAAGTTAAAAACAATTATAATTTCCCAATTTTGTATAGACTCAAAACATAATAATATTTAATATTTATTAATTATAATGATAGTATTTATTATTTATCGTATTTATTAATTATAACGTTAGTATTTATTACTTATGAATACCACCAAAGTGCTTTTTTAGATTTATTTTCCTTCTGTTATTTTATTTTAATTCTTTTTATATTTTCATATTTTATTACATTATTTATTTTCATGTTATTTAAAAATTCAAAAGATAAAATTAGATTAATTTTTATTTTTTATAAAATCAAATATATATATATATATATATTATATATATAAAAAGTGAAATCTATTATCCGTGTTGTGTTATGATCTAACGATTTACAATTATAAAATCCATTTCAATCCTATTCATAATCTCGATTCTAATTATATTGTTAATAATAATGTAATGAATGCATAACTTTTTAACTATTCAAAAACGATCTTTCTAACCAATGTTTTAAGGACATTGGTTAAAGATAATTAATATGCATTTAATCATACAAAAATACATAGTTAAGTGTGATATTAAATAAAATACGGTATAATTATCATTAATGTAATTTTATTTTATTTAAAGGACAAAAATGTGTGTTATACATGTGTCTTTAATATTTTAATATTGCTAAAATTTAAATATAATTAAAGATAGGAGAGTTTAAATTAATAGAAAACTCACAACAAAAAATAGTATTAAACATCTAAAAATTTTTTTTAAAAAAAACTAAAATATCAATTTGAGTAAAAATCTTACAAATTTCAAAAATCTTATTTTATATTAAAAAATTATTATTTAAAAATTAAAAAAAAAATTTTTGTCTTTATAACATTTATACTATTTTCATTAGTACTTAATTATTTAAATGTTCGTGTAACAACATTTTGAGAGCAAAGCTCTCATGTGAGCTATCATGGAGAATGTGCTTCATGCTTCTACTATATTATGCTATTAATGAAATGATGATATTAACATGAAGCAAATGAAAAAAAAAATATTTTTTAGGTAAATTTCTTCTTCATATGCCTAAAAGTAGAACATGTATTGTTTTTTCATTTATTGCTCGTTAAGAAAGACAGAAAGACAGTGATAAAACAAAGTGGTTCCTTACACGACGGGTACACGCACTGAATGCGCGTAAGTATGTACGATGCCTGATGCGTGTATGTATAGATATATATTTATCCAACGGTTGTGATGGCCTGCACCTTTAAACACGTCAATATTGTTACTATAAACATATGTGAGGGAGGCCTGAGAATTGAAAACAGAAATGGAGTTTCAGGGTTTACCAGAAGGCTGCATAGCTGACATTCTCTCTTGCACCACGCCGGTTGATGCGTGCCGCTTATCTCTGGTTTCAAAGCTTTTCCATTCCGCCGCCGATTCCGACGCTGTTTGGGAAAGTTTTCTTCCTACTGATTACCATTCCGTCGTTTCTGAATGCTCTCTTCCCAGTTATCCCTCTAAGAAAGCCCTTTACCTCGCTCTGGCAGATCACCCTGTCATCGTCGATGAGGGCAAGAAGGTAAAACCCCTGCATCTTTCACATCTCTTCAAACCTTCTCTGTTGCTTTGGTACAGCAATTAACTGTGCAACCTGTGGAATGCAGAGTCTTCAATTGGACAAAAAGAGTGGGAAGAAGTGTTACATGCTTGCTGCCAGGGCTCTCTCCATTATTTGGGGTGGCACTGAGCAATATTGGAACTGGACCACTGATCCCGATTCTAGGTCAATTCTTTTGTTTCTTGATACTCTAATTGTTGTTTGATTGTATCTATGCTGATCTTCAACTTTTAAGTGGTTGGACTCAGAATGACATTGTTTTTTATTAGGGAAAATGAATTTTGTCTCCAATAAGATTACTGCACTTCAGCCATGCTGAGGAAGCGTAAGCTTGTATAGACAATTAAGGGGTGGGGGGAGAATTGATCATCTCTGTGGTGAGATAAGTTGGTTTATCATTGTCAATTTGTAGTGTTAGATAATTAGTTGTGATCTCAGTTCAGAATCAAGGGATTGTGAGAGGTTTCCTTATTTGCATCGTTACCTGTAGATGAATTAATAACGGAGATAATAGTCACTATACATGTATTAATTATTGTGAAAATTTGCTGAAAGAAAAATAAGTTATAGGCAATTTGGGAGTAAACTGTTTCCCCCACCAGTCATAACTAGTTTCTTGATACTCTTACTGGTCATGTGTGCGCATAGTATCTTCTCGATACAGAGCAAGTATTTCTATAGGAGGATTGGACACTCTGTAGCAAAGCTGCAAAATTACCTATCTTTGTATGAACTAGATCCATTAGCTATCTACACCTGTATGGTTATGAATCAATGAATTACTCAGCATTTTTCAGATCCTTGTTGCAATGGCTGCTGTACTGATTTTGGATGCTTTCTTTTCTTATGACCACTTCATCGTCACTGATTATTCCCGTCTTTTCTAATTTCTTCGTAAACTTTTGAACAGGTTCCCGGAAGTTGCTGAACTCAGAAACGTGTGTTGGCTTGAAATTGGTGGGGTGTTAAATACCCTTGCCTTGTCCCCGGATACTCGGTATGCTGCTTATTTTGTTTTCAAGATGATCGATCCCCGTGGATTTAGAAACCTCCGAGTGGATGTATCAGTTGGTTTCAATGGTGATTGTAGTACCCAAAATGTGTGTTTGGATAGATCATCAAACGGTAGAAGAGTTGCAGGGTTGCAGCATCCCAGTTTGCGAAGTGATGGGTGGTTGGAGATTGAGATGGGAGAATTCTTCAATGTTGGCTTAGAAGATAATGTGCATATGAGTGTGAAGGAGGTAAATGCTGGTAATTGGAAGTCTGGCCTCTTTGTTGAAGGAATAGAAGTTAGGCCAAAGTATGAGAATTAAGTAGCCAGTATTTACTGTGTAATTTAATTCACAGAACTGCATATGCTTGGGTCTTGCTTTTTAGATGGTAGAATGCTGCTTGCATATTTTAAGCATACCATTGACCCTTCAACTATGTTGTATTTTCGTAGCACATATGTACTTTTTTTCCAACTGAAACAATTCAGTTCCTCTTTGCAGGAACAAAATAAAAAACATTATTATCACACATGTTCTTATATTGAATAGAGTTTTCTCATCTGTCATGCCATTTGTTGAGTTCGTGTAAGGATACAATTTTAGAGTCATGTCACAACTAATCAGCGCTTCAAAAACTTTCATAAATTCATAATACAAAATTTGTACATATCATAATAAAGTGGATATCATAATAAAGTGGATATATAACCAAGCTCATACATTTCATATTTTATTTGTAATTTGTACACTAAATAATTGTTATCCAACATAACCAACTCAAGTGGTTATTCAACACATGTAGGGATACAACTAGAAGTACTCACCAACCGATCTTTCTCTTTGTCTTTCATTTTTTTTAATTCGAAATATTGTTTTTGAGGCAATCCTTTAAAATATAAATTTTGATAAAAATTAATTTTAAAGTATAATTAAAATAAAATTTCATAATGAAAATTAGTGTAAATAAATTTGATTTTGCTAAAAGTTAAATTTGAATAAATTGGATTATAATTCATTATTTTAAAACAATTTCAATTTCATATGTTCAAATATAAAATAAAACTCTAAAGCCGAACCAAACAAAATTGGTTTAGTTTGATTTTTTTTATGTTTAAAATGGATCAAATCAAACCCCATATATATTTTATATTTAGTTTGAATATATTTCTAGAGAAAATCAGAATCAAACTGCATTGAGAAGACTCCTATTATTTATAATACACACAATTGCTAATTTCCAAAATATTAAAAAAGTCTAATAAATAGTTAAAAATTAATAAATTTTAACACTTTTACAAGTTAAATTGGTTTCAATACAAAAAGACATCATATATATATATATATATATATATATATATATATATATATATATATATATATATATATATATATAAAAATATATTTTTTTACTCCACCTCAAAATTATAACTATTATTTGGATTTTCAAATCACACAAATTATAAAAGAAATGGTTTATCATAAATTTATATAACTCTTAAAATATATCATCAAATAATAATTAGATAAATTTTAAGTAAGTGTATAAAAGAATAAAATATTACACATATTGAAAATTAATAACAATTACAACATTTATTATTTTTGTAAGTGTTGAGTTACCATAGAAGTTTTATTGAACTTGATCAATATTGAATACCATTGACAAAAACAAAGAAACAATTATGTAACAAAAAAAAATTATTCAAATGAGATGAAATTAAAAACATCAGATAGAAGAAAACAAAATTTAGGCTACTTATTAAACTATAAATTTATACTATTAAATACTTAATATTAAAAATTAGATATTCTCTTAACAAAAATAAACAAAAAACGTAAATGATCAAATTCCTATAAATGATTTAATACAAGAATATTATAGTTTATATTTCTTAAAATGCAATATACTATTAAAATTACACAAAGAAAAAAAAAAACATGTAAGTGATTCTTTAAGAGATTTTTTAACAAATAATAATTATGCCTAATCATATACTTCTACTCATATGGATCCAAAATTCACAACATAGTCATATGTTACTCCTTAATAAATCCATATCTTAATTCATGATGAAAATATAACGTGGAACTTAACCTAAATTTGTCATTGAAAGTGATTTGGATAATGATATAAACACTGTGTATGTAATTTTCCAAAGAATTACATTTCAGATTTTAATAATTTCAATTTGACCTCTTATAAAATTAGAATATTATTTTATAATCTATATAACAACTTTTTTATACAATTATGTCCTTAGTTATAAACCTAATATTAACATAACTCATAACACTTTATAATCTTAACTAAATAGATAATATCCTAACATATTTAAGTAATATATATATATATATATATATATATATATATTTTTTTTTTTTTTTGTGATCCAAAATTTTTAAAATCTATCACGGTTCACATATATATATCCTTACAAATAGGTCAGACTTTATGAGTTCAAAATTTATTATTGTAGTCCTTCTGCACAACCAAATAACCATTTATATTAGTTACATCAATACATAAAAACTTTATATTAATCATAAATAAACTCATCAATGATTACTAATATTGACATAACCAAAAGACACAATCTTATAATGAAATGAGTAGCATGAAAATCACATAAAAATTGTTTGGTCATGTCAGTTTTCAACTAATCATAGTTTACCTTAAATCATTCAACAATAATAATATACAAAGTGTAATGATTGAATATCAAACTTGATATCTAATAAAAAAAATTATCTAAATACAAGAGTATGTTTACATAATACCAAATATAGAACATAAAACACTTAAATGAGCAACTCTCACTAAACACAAATTTTCCAAACTTTAAAATATCTATCAAAATAGTGTGTTCATGAAAGATCCGAGATAAAAGATCGTTATAAGATCCACTATTATGGAGTGTGTCACTATATGTTTTATGAAAATTTGTAAATTTGTTCACTTTATACATGTTCTCACTAAGGATTCAACAATAAAAGGGTATAGTTTGAAGAAAAAAAAATATTGGTTGACTACTTAAGTTAATGAAGTTCAAAAATAGTCTATAACAATAAAAAAAATTTATGTCTAAGGGTGTGTTTGGATTTGAAGATAGATTTGAAAGAGTGAATTTGAATAAATTTTAAAAAAAGAGAGAGGCGAAGTTGGAATTATTTTGATTAAGGAAAAAATGATGAGAAATGAAAAAATTTGAGACGAAAGTTTATAAAAATTAGTGGATGTATAATGTTTTTAATAAATTAAAAAATATTTTAATTTGTAAAATTAAATTATTATTATTATATTATAATTCTTTATATTATTTATTTTTTTATTTTATAATTATTGTTATTGTTATTATTATTTTAATATTAATAATTTATATTTTATCATTTTTATTATATTATGTTATTTTACTACAATAACAATATAATGTTTATCTACATTATCATAAGATTATCTCTGTACAAATCTATGCGAAGAAAGTTTTCAATAAATCGCATACAGTGTTTGTGTGTATCGAATTTCTCACTTTTCTTATAAATTGTTGCATCTTATCTTTCTATTTATCGGAATCAAACACGACCTAAATGATAACACAACAAAAATTATAATAAAATAAATATAAATATAAATATCCTTATAAAAATAATATAATTTTGTTATCTGTTAAATACAAAAATATAAAAATAAAAATAAAAGTAAAATTTTACTTTAAAAATAAAAATAAACAATGTAACTGATAAAATAAATTTTAAAAAAATATTGTATAACATCATATTTTGACAATTATTTAACAATATTCATAAAGAATGAAATAATCTTAATGAAAATTAACTCTTATATTAAAAAAAGAAAAGTTGATTAATTATGAGAAATAATTTCAAATGATATAAAAAAAGTGTCGGATAATTATTATCATTGTCTTTCCGGATCATTTTATATGCAATAAGATATTAAAAAAAGATAAGGAGAAGGAAAAGGTGCAGAAATCCAAAAAAGTTAAAAGATCCTTTTTTTTCACTATCTTCCTTTTCTTCAACAATCGTGTGGCTGACGCCATTCTCTTAACCGCTAAGCTTCCCTCTTCTCACACCCTTTCTATATATTTAGAAACAACACAACCATCCTCATCTTATTCTCATTCTCATTCTCCTTCCTTCTTCCTTCTTCCTGTTACAATGGCCGAAGAAGACTTCAACAACCTTCCAGAAGGTTGCATTGCCACTATCCTCTCCTTAACATCTCCGAAGGATGCTTGCAGGCTTTCTCTAGTTTCATCAACTTTCCAATCCGCTGCTGAATCCGACGCTGTCTGGCACAAGTTTCTGCCTTCCGATTTCCACACCCTTCTTTCCCAATCTCCCTCCTCATCTTTTCCTTCCAAGAAGCACCTCTATATCCACCTCTGCCACAACCCCCTCCTCATTGATCATGGCAAAAAGGTATCTTTTTTATCTTTCATTTCACTTTCTGAATTGCACGATCGGTTTCTTACTTTTTTTCTTTCTTGGATCTTTTCCTTTCTCATCTTATAGTCTCAATTTGTTCTGATTTTGTTTTTTGTGTGTGTGTGTGTGATGTTGTATTAATGTGGGGAATCGAATTATGCAGAGCTTTCAACTGGATAAAGTGTACGGAAAGAAATGCTACATGTTATCAGCCAGGACTCTGTTCATTGTATGGGGAGATACTCCCAGGTATTGGGGGTGGACTTCGCTACCAGATGCCAGGTAATCAATTCAACCATTACAGTTTTTAACTTTTGCAATTTCCCATGTAGTTTGCGATGTTCTAATTAAGAATCTATCACAATGTAATCAATGAGATGAAGTTTCAATTCTCCCACCAGAACATCTTAAATTATGGTGTCTGAAGCATGACGCTCTGAATTGTTTTGTCTATTTATATCCTCTATGATTGTAGATAGATATGATTTTGGAATAGACATATATGTGTATAAACTTTCCTACAAACACCTTCAAGACAAGAACATAACAAAGAAACAAGTCTCATTCATATTGGTGCATTATGGAGTGTAGTTTGATGAGATTGGAATTGCAGGTTTTCTGAGGTGGCTGAGCTTGTGAGTGTGTGTTGGTTGGAAATCCGGGGGTGGATAAACACTGGCATGCTGTCCCCTAAGACACTGTATGGGGCATACCTTGTGTTCAAGCCAAGCCCTGCAGGAATCTTCGGGTTCGATTACCAGTCAGTGGAAGTGTCTGTTGGAATTGCCGGAGGTGAAGCTTCCAAGCGAACCGTTTTCTTGGATGCTGAAAGAGGACGGAGGCTAAGGTACCAGATTGTTCCTCGCCGGGCTGGCATATTCAACCGTGCACGTTTTCTTACCAGTGTTGAGACACCCCCTGCACAACACAACAGCAACATCAATAATAACAACAACAGTAGTAACAACAACAACAGTGTTGATCTTCAGTACCCAAAGGAGAGAGGAGATGGGTGGATGGAGGTGGAATTGGGAGATTTCTTCAACGATGGAGAAGATGACAAGGAAGTGGAAATGGGTGTTTGTGAGATCAAGAGTGGTGATTGGAAAGGTGGTCTTTTTCTTCAAGGAATCGAAATAAGGCCTAAAACAGTACCCTCCATTAGTTAAGTCTTGCTTCTCGTACACATGTTCTCTTCGATTGTGTTCAATTTTGAAGCTTCCATTAGTAAACCAAATTGTTGCCATGCTAATGAATTGTTTGAACTCAGACTTGGGGATTTGTTTGTTCCTTTTGTCCTGCTACACTGATTTATGTTTATCTTGTAAAACATTTTATACTTCATTTGTCAATAATATATGAAGATTTTTGTCAGAATTTTATGAATTTCATATGAATAAGAGATGACGATGATGATGATGATAAGCATCAAATTGCAGATGAGATAACAGTGCCAAATAAAAAATTGACAGAAAGATTTATTCCTCCAATAAGCACTCCTTGGTCTGGAAAGGTCTCCAAAAAAATCATGTAGTTTTTATTTCCCTTTTTGGGCCTTCGTTAGAAGTCTAAAGAAACTGTGGGGATTAAGAGCTTATATTTTTTAATTCTTTTTTTTTTTCACGACATAAGTTAGTTTTAAAAAAGAGCTTATATTTTTTAATTTTTTTTTATGTAAATTAATTTTTTTTTTTTTTTTATAAAAATTCTTTTAAAGAGTTCGATGTCCATGTTAGTTAGTTCCCTTTTGACATCTAACTATTGTCATAAATGCTTGGTTGATTCTGTTACACTTCCGTGTCACAATGAATTTTCTTAAGTGCCACTTTTGTTGATGGAGAAAGATTTGGATGACTAAACCCTATACATATATTTCTAAAAGTAAAATAAAATAAAAGATTTGGATGACTAAACCCTATACATATATTTCTAAAAGTAAAATAAAATAAAAGGTAGTTTAGGAAAAGATGATACAGTGAGATTAGTGGTAAACAATTACCATAAATTTTAGTAATAAAGCAATTTATATGTAAAATATTTAAATTTATATATGAAAATATAAAAAAAAAATCACAAATTTCAATAAAACAACCCTTTTCTCAGGTCTTGCTTATTATTTATATTATATATATATATATATATATATATATATATATATATATATATATATATATATTTCTATTGATATTTCAAAAGCCCTGATAAAAATGAATTAGTGCCCCGCAGAAATCAAATTTTATCTGGATTTGCTTAATTAACCAAACTTTTGGAATTAAACTAAGATAGTTATATATTTTTTCATTCCTTAGAAAAATAATTGTTTTTTCTTTAGAAAAATAAATCTGATAAATATAATTATTTTTAATGAGCTGATTCGAGCTCACTAATTTTACAATTAGTTACAACATGTTTTCTTGGACTTAATTTTGACATGTGTAAAAAGAAGTCCACCAGCTTTAAGTTATAGTGAGAGTCCATAAGGTAAAAGATTTTCGCTTGATATCTTAATTATTAAGAAAACATTAATTAATCATAAGATTGGATGTCAAAGGTGCATAAATGTTCTATGATATGTTTCTGCTGTCTCTGCTGCGTGTTTAACTAATTGCAAATTAAGATAAGACTATGATAACTTTATAATTTTTTTTATAAGATTTGATAAAATTTACTTTTTTAATACATTCAAGAATCATTAATCAATCTTCTACAATCTCACCCAACTCATCGTGTGCTTGTTTGAATGCAAGTTTGGTTCAGTCGAATTGAGTTGATTTCAGAGGAAATGGAAGTGATTTTCATTCTTATTCTTAATGCACACGTTCACAAAAACAAATGAAACAATAACACATATAAAAACTGTAGTACCATGTGGCAACATGTGATCTTCAACTTTCTGTTCCCTAATAATTTACAACATGATAGATTAAACTATATAGCAGTTGATACGTAGATGCTATTAATAATGCAAAAAAAGACAAGATTCAAATTAGAGGTCAACGATATACTCTGCATGCACATGAATTCTACGGATAAAATAAAGTGTAAAGTGGCAGCTTCTACGTTTAATCTTCAGAAAATCAATTACACAGCTTAGTTTCTCTTTTCACCCTTTTTCCCTAGTTTAACATAAAAAATTGACTAAAATAGATGATTCAATAACAATTTAATAAGTGAAATAATAAATTTAACTAATAATAAACTTCGTTAATAACAGATTCTAAATCCAAATCAATCGTACGAAATTCATTCGTAAAATAAAGTTTATATTCATTTTATATATATGATAATTAGCCTTATCACTCATTAATATTAATACGAGAGTTCGAACATCTTCTAATGATAATGGATGTATGTTGGTTGTAAAAATATTATTATATTTTTAAATTTGGAAGTTGATATTTACGAAGCTGTTAATCCGGCAAAAATGCCAGTTAATGTAGGCATTTAAAATGGATACCATAAACGGCTGTCTGTGATTCATCTGTGTAGAAAAAAATAATAATTATTGTATTGAAATTGATTCAATCAATAAAAATTAAAATCATAGCTTTCAAGATTCTTTTAATATAATTAACTGGCCGTATGTATTCTAATTCAGTTTTATCATGCATTATCTAATTAATAAACAGAAGATTAATTTGTCAATATAAAAATTCTTTTGATGATTAAAAAGATTAAAATCCTTTCACCCTGTAATTTTTTGATTTGTAATCTCGCCCCTCATAGTTCCCTGACATTTGTTTATGTCAATGAATAGATGATACAACAATTGCGAAAATAATATTTTACTGATTTTTATAATTTGAAGTCACTATCAATCTAGCCTTACATAAACATGAGAAGCCTATATAAGTTGGTTGTTTTGAAGCCAAAGATCTCATTGTTCTCTTGCTGCTTAAACCTTAGAAATAATCAATGGAGCCTCACTTTGTGGTTCCCTTTCCGATGATGTTTCTGATCACTCTTTGGCTTTTACTGGCTCATCATGCTAAAGCTGAAAGTTCCACATATGTAGTTCACATGGACAAGTCCCTCATGCCTCAACTCTTTGCAAGCCATCATGATTGGTATGAATCCATCATCCATTCCATAGACTTGGCAATAGCTGATGATCCATCAAAGCAACAAGAGCTCAAATTGGTGTACACTTATGATGATGCCATGCATGGATTCAGTGCAGTGTTATCATCAGAAGAGTTGGAGACCCTAAAGAAAGTTCATGGTTTTGTGACAGCTTATCCTGATAGATCTGCCACCATAGACACAACACACACCTTTGAGTTTCTGTCATTGGACACACCCGGTGGAATATGGAATGCTTCAAATTTTGGGGATGGTGTCATTGTGGGTCTCATAGACACTGGAATATGGCCTGAAAGTGACAGCTTCAGAGATGATGGCATGAGCAGAAACATCCCATCCAAATGGAAAGGAACATGCGAGCCAGGACAAGACTTTGATGCCTCCTTGTGTAACTTCAAATTGATTGGAGCCAGGTACTTCAACAAGGGTGTGAAAGCAGCGAACCCAAATGTCACTATCAGCATGAACTCGGCGAGAGACACTCAGGGTCATGGAAGCCACACATCATCCACTGTTGCTGGGAATTATGTGAATGATGCTTCTTTCTTTGGCTACGCCAAAGGGGTAGCCAGAGGCGTTGCACCACAAGCCATGCTTGCCATGTATAAGGTCCTTTGGGATGAAGGGCGTCAAGCCTCTGATGTTCTTGCAGGAATGGACCAAGCCATTGCTGATGGGGTTGATGTCATTTCCATTTCTTTGGGTTTTGATGATGTTCCACTCTATGAGGATCCTGTGGCAATAGCTGCTTTTGCAGCAATGGAAAAAGGGGTGTTGGTTTCATCTTCAGCTGGCAATGAAGGTCCTGAAGTTGGTACTTTGCATAATGGAATCCCTTGGGTGCTAACAGTTGCAGCAGGCACCATAGACCGAACATTTGGCAGTTTGGCTCTTGGCAATGGCGAAATCATTGTGGGTTGGACCTTGTTTGCGGCAAACTCCATAGTGGAGAATTTTCCACTTATTTACAACAAGAATCTATCAGCGTGCAACTCGGTTAAACTGTTATCCGAAGCAGCCACAAGAGGGATCATTATATGTGATGCCTTTGACTCAGTTTCTGTGTTCGATCAAATAGATCTTGTCACTGCAGCCAGTGTGGTAGGGGCTGTGTTTATCTCCGAGGATCCACGGCTAATTGAAACAGGACGTTTGTTTTCTCCAAGCATTGTGATCAACCCAAGTGATGCACCATCCGTGATCAAGTACGCAAAAAGAGTTGAGAATCCCTTTGCCAGCATCAACTTTCAACAAACGTTTGTTGGAATAAAACCAGCACCAGCTGCAGCATATTACACTTCAAGAGGTCCTTCACCAAGCTACCAAGGGATCTTGAAGCCTGATGTAATGGCACCTGGCTCAAATGTTCTAGCTGCTTTTGTTCCAAATAAACCTTCAGCTAGAATTGGAACAAACGTGTTTCTCTCTAGCGACTACAATTTTTTGTCTGGAACATCCATGGCATGTCCTCATGCATCCGGTGTTGCTGCTCTTCTCAAAGCAGCACACCCTGATTGGAGTGCAGCTGCTATAAGATCAGCACTGGTCACCACTGCTAATCCTTTTGACAACACCCAAAGTCCAATCAGAGATAATGGCAACCCATTGCAATATGCTTCTCCTCTTGCCATGGGAGCTGGTGAGATTGATCCTAACAAAGCACTTGATCCAGGTTTCATATATGATGCCACCCCTCAGGACTATGTTAACCTCCTTTGCGCTCTGGGCTACACACAGAACCAGATCCTAACCATCACAAGATCAAATTTTTACAAATGTGCCGATAACCCATCATCTGATCTTAACTACCCTTCTTTCATAGTCTTGTACAGTAACAAAACAAGATCATTAGTCCAGAAGTTCAGGAGGACCGTGACCAATGTTGGAGATGGTGCTGCTACGTATACAGTGAAGGTGAAACAACCTAAGGGCGCTGTTGTTAAGGTTTCACCGGAGACATTGTCATTTGGGTATAAGAATGAAAAGCAGAACTACTCGGTTACCATAAAGTACAGGAGAAATACGAAGGAAAAGATCACATTTGGGGACATTGTTTGGGTTGAAGATGGTGGTGCACGCAAGGTGAGAAGCCCCATTGTTGTGGCACCTAGTGAAATTGCTTAAGTCGAAGTTTGATTACATCTAAGTGGCCATAATAACAAATAAAAGTACCATGCAGTTTGTAATGTGTTATTACATCTCCAATACTGTAGTTTTGTCTGGCTAGGATAATCACAAAGGACATGTAGAGCATGATATATATAATATAATATGTATCGCTGGTGTTTAGTTGTTTGAAAAGGATTTGGAGAAAGACTTGGAATAAGGACAAAAAAAAAACTGTGGTATCGGTGAATAAATTTGGTTGGTTTTAGACATCAAACATGTGTTTTGCCGATGAGTCTTGTTGCTTTGCTATTTTAAAAGCAATGATTCAAGTAGCTGTCGCATCTTGTATCAGCATAATTATTTATGTGTGTGCATACATAATATATTCTATACTACACGCTGTACGATAAAGAAAAAAAATATGTTTTTAACATGCATTGTTGTGATCTTTATTTTAAAATGAATGTGTGTAAATCAACATGTACTTTTATAAAAATCTTTTGCCCGTGTTTGGATAAGATATTTTGGATAAGATATTTTCAAGAAATACTTGAGTGGTTTGTAATTGATTTTTTTAATAGAATAATTAAAATATTTTACATTTTAATTTTTTAATAAACTAATTGAGTTTTTGTAACATCTCATTTAAATAACAACATAATTAAATGAAATCTTACACCGGATAATATAAAAAAGCCAAGTTGCAAAGTATAAAGTCACTCTATCCAATGTACTTAAAAGAAAATACTAAAGCTCATTACAAAGCCTACAACCCAAAAGGAGTAAGAGATAGCCGATATTCGAAATAAAGCCTTGGGGGTAATACAATACACGGTCCTTAGCCCTAAAGAAAAGCTCAAATAAAACATGAAGTCCAGCCCAGGTAGACTGTGTAGCAGAATCATCTCTTCCCTGTTGACCTCGAGTACCTCTCGCATCTGCTCCCATCAATAAATTGATGATCATCGCAAAGGTAGAAGAACA
>Ga0214542_1005752_pt1 | contig 23266 bp, 13 predicted proteins | sample CNSS1metaG_FD_160096 | JGI IMG/M metagenome (GOLD analysis project Ga0214542, IMG submission 160096) | Root nodule microbial communities from cowpea collected in UCLA plant growth center, Los Angeles, California, USA - CNSS1 | ecosystem: Host-associated > Plants > Roots > Nodule | place: USA...
ATATATATATATATATATATATATATATATATATATATATATATATTTTGTGTTCATACGGATCCAGTACCCCACTAATTTTGATGCATTACTATTGCTTTTGTTATCTATCTTGACCTTATTGTCGTGTATTTATTCTCGTCACATGTTTGTTATCGTCAATTTTTATGCAAATATATGTATATATATTACATTGATGCACTAAATTTTTCTTGGGTTTAAGTGCATGTTATGTAGATCATTATATATTTTAATTATTTTTATTTATTTATAACAATATATAAAGAGAATTCTTTATTTTTTTTAAATTTTAGTTTTATTTTTTAAAATGTAATTATTTATTAAATTTTTAAAAATTAACCGTTATTTTTATAAATTTTTTATAAAATTGTCTATCTCTATTTTTTTTCCTATTTATCAATAGTTATTCTCTCATCTTTTCTGATATATTTCACTTCATTTTTAATAATTTTTTTTTATATATTAACTTAATAACATTACAATATTATTACCTATTAATATAATATAACACATATCTAAAAAATCATACAACACAGACACTATCAGGTCTGTGTTTACATTAGTGATGATGATGTGAGTACGTCTTCTCACATTTTTTTTTTTTTTGCGTGGCTTATAGCTTTTTGCTAATTTTTATCTTGGATTATATTTTTAGACTTAACTTTTAGATATTATAATTGGTATTACATATTAAAGTTACGCATTAAATTTTAATTATCTGAAGCTTTTAGTTGAACCTCCAGCATGGTGTAATATAATAATACTGAGAATAACAAAGCAAGCAAAGGAGGTACGATAAATATATGAGGTCGAAGGAGAAACACATATGGAGAGTTGAAATTGAAAAAAGTTGGAGGAACAGAAGAAGGTGAATTAAAGAGAGTGAAGAAGATATACATGTTACAACTATGTCTTCAACTGTTATTTGTTAACTCGGTAGTTTCAAAACATTCACTAAAGAAAATCAAAAGCAAGGGACGAGATTTTCTAAATTAGGTTAAATATTAACAACAAATTTATTGAGAGTCAGTTAAGAGTGGTTTAATCGTCTACCAAAAGTCTTTAAAAATCATATAAAATCATAAATTCACATAGAAACTGCACATCCATAAATGTTAAACTTTAGATTTCTTAGACTAATCATTTTCATGATCTGACATTTATCGAATATTTTAAGCACCTGATGAAAACATAAGAAGATAGCTCAAATTCTATTCAAATAATTTCTATTTTTATTTTTTTAAAAGACTATCAATTAAAAAAATCGATTTTAAATCTCCTATTTTTTTATCAGTAAAAAATAATAAATTAAAAAGAGAAATGCTCTAACTCTTATACATAAGACTTAACCTTTATAATAGATACTGAAACTTGGTATGGCCAAACAGCAGAAAGTCTACAAGCAAAAAAAAACTCAGCACATAAGAAGATATCCTTGATAGTAGTCAAGTTAAATCTCCTATTAAAATATTATTTAGACAAAAAAAAAAGTTTAAACACGGTGTTAAATAAATATGAGATAAAATAACATAAAGAGAAATAAAAACAATTTTTATATTAGTTTTTATAAAGTTCCACTTGAATATGTCTTAGTTGTAAATATTTTTTTTTTCTACAAACTTCTTCTAACTCAAACTTGGTAACATTTGACTTGTCTAACCAAGATATCATCAAAGTGTTTTTTTTAAGAAGTATTTTCCATTCTTTAACCAAAATCATACAAAATTTGTTCAAGTTAAGTAAACTAATTTTTTGTCATACAAATATTAAGCTTGTGATGATGGGAAAAAACATCATGAAAAACATCAATGTTTTTATTCCTGCTCCAAAATAAATAAATAAAAAATCATAATTGTTGTTTAATGACAATAAAAGAATAATATTATGTGGAATATTTTATATCACATAGAGAATTCATACCCTTTTACCTTAAGGACAATCACACTCTTTAAAAGAAGAATGTAATCCAAACTTTACAACATTCTACTATAAAAGTATAAGAAAAGTCAAATAGAAATTTAAATTATTTTTAATTTAGGATATCTGAAACCATGAACTTAAAGTCTATTATGTAACCATTATCACTCACTCGTTGTTTATCCTAGATAATATGTGACTTTCCATAATGTATTATTTTTATCACTCAACATTACCATTATATTAGAGCTAAGATATAAAAAGAAAATAAAGATTCTTAAGCTTAAAAAAATTATTTCCATATACAATATTTCCCAGGTATTTATAGGAATTTTTCAAAAGTAATTGTTCCCCTATTTTGTTGTTTTTTTGTTTTACTTATTCGTGTTTGTTGATTTTGAATTTGAGGTACTTCTTTATTCCAAAATTTCACCTTTAGTTGATTTAGATGATTAAACATTATTTGGACAAGTTTTTATCAGTACTTTCAAGAAAGAAAGAAAAAACTGAAAATAGTTTCTTTATAAATTAACATATAATTGTTCTGAATTTTTGTTTTAGTTTGTACACAAACCAATTTAGTTTATAAAAAATAAATATTTTGTTTTTATTTTGTAAGTGCTTTCGAAAAAAAAAATCTTTTAAACAGACTTATGGTCTTTAAACTAATTGAGATTTTTGAAATAGGTTTCTAATAAGGTCTCTAAACTAAACAAATAGGCTCATGGGATTATTCTTTGGTCTCTTGAAATGGCTACAACTTACGATAATTTTAAAGATCGTAAAAGTTCAATTGAAAATTAGGAATAATTTACAAGACGCGGGGCCCAATTAAAGATTGTTAGGTACCTGTAACTAGTTTATGGATTTATTTAATGATTTAACCATTTAGTTATCAGTTATTTTTCTTAATTTAATTTTAATTATAGATTTTTATTAATTGTTTTTAATGCTAGAATTTGATTCATTGTTGTTTTGTTATTGGTGATGGACTTTTTTTTTACGCTGAAGCTTTAGGCTTTATACTTGCCATGAGATCGAATCCTTATACTCATTCTTAGCAACTAATTAATATTGTATTAACCTGTTACAAGGGGAAAGAAGACACAACCAATTCAACGTAGCCAGAAAATAAAACGATTATTCAAAGTCATTATTAGATGCTTTGATATGTTTGCAGCTGTTACTGCTTAATTAAATAACAAATCTTCATTCCTTTGCAATGGCAACAAATCCAGATTTGATTTCTTTATTCCATCAATGACTAATTCCATTCTACTTTGGTACAGTACCCAGTAAAAAGAAAAGAACAAAATGGAATTTTTCCAAGTGTCTTTTTTAAATATTATTCGTGAATTCACTACAATGGAGTCAGCAAACAAATGGACTCCCTCCAACTATGTTAAATATTATTATATATATACAACTGAGTCAAACAGGGGAACTATAACTACAACTTTTTGTGTTTGTATATTTATTTAATTTTGTTCAGAATTGTTATAAATACTAGCCATATTTTTTAATATATTGTTACTTGTGAAAAAATAACCTCATCCCCAAAAAAAATGTAAAGACGTCAAAATGGAATAAAAATAGAAACAAACAAACAAAGGGATTACTCCACATAAATGAAGTTGTACAACATTAATTAATATTAATACGTCAATACTATATGTTCTGAAATTTCGACGAATTCCTTTAACCGACAAGCAAGTGTGAAAATATGTTCTGAAATTAAAATCCAACAGCAATTGATAATGCTACTTACGTAAAAAATAAAAATAAAAAGAATTTTGACATAATTTACCGACAGTTTTTTATAAGGGGAAACAAACACAGTGTGGATCTCTGGTCAATCCAAAAGTCAACAATATCGCATGAATTCAATTCATGCACACGTCGACGCATACAGTTCTAACTTTTATATATGTGGAAGTGATAAATTTTAGTGTAAGAGCTTATAAAAAGTAGTGCACAAGGGTTTAATTATTTAAAAAAAAAGATTGATTTTTGTAGTATGTTGAAATATTTAAAAAATAGGGTTAGGGCAAAATAGTTGAAGCCATTGGACGGCCATAATAATCTCTTAATAGAAGAAGTTTACGAGACATATTTTTGACTTACAATGTCTTCCATCGACATGTCCAATAGGTTCACGTCAAGTCCCAAGAATATAAATGCATGTAAAAGCAATAAGAGAAAAGCATGCGGTAGAAAGACAGATAGAAGAAAGGTCGTTGAGTTTCGTGCACGGATCTATATTTACAAATTAATTAATTAGAATAGCATTACTCTATTTATACAGATCACAACCTTCCAAATAAAACGCATAGCCATTTTGCGGTAAAAGTATTTAATTAAGCAATGGTTTTATTAAAAGCATATACATATATATAATCTTAATATTTTTAAACTATGTAACTTGTGAAAGAGAATTATGAACAAATCTGAGGTGAGAAATAGGATAAGAGAAGGGGTTAATGCTGGTTGGCTTTCAAGTTTCAATTAAATAATGAATTTAAAATTCAACAACCATGTATCAGATTTGTCGTGGTCCATGGAATAAAACAAATATATTATTTTAAAAGAGAAGAAACGTGGTATTTAAAAGGAGGGTATGGTGTTGAGAAGCTGAGAAGCTATGCTATGCTTCCTCGTTACGAGGTAGAGAACCTTCTGGATCTCTCTCCATCCACCACTTCAAGGTGACTCTGGTTTCTTTTGTTTCTGTGAAGAAGATGGGTAGAGCTCCTTGTTGCTCCAAAGTAGGGTTGCACAGAGGTCCATGGACTCCACGAGAAGATGCATTGCTCACTAAGTATATTCAAGCTCATGGAGAAGGCCAGTGGAGATCACTGCCAAAAAGAGCTGGTATATATACATAATCTTGCTTCATCTTCATCTTCATCTTCCATGTCAATGTTCTTCATTCATCTTCTTCTGCTTCTGCTTCTCCCTTTTTAATATATTAATCTGAAATCAACATCTTCCTGTTTCTTCTTTTCCTTACTCTCCTATCTTTATTATTATTACTTTTCTTGTCCTTGTTATCATCGTCAAACTTTCGTTATATAATATGTTCCTGATGAGTATGTTAAATGGCATCTTTCGTTCTCTGTTACACCATTACATCTGATTGTCCTTATTCTATTAAATTTTTTTAATCGCGTTATTTTTACAAATAAGGTTAATAAAATTTATCTCATGTATTTTTCCGTTTTTAAACATGGGTATAGTGGGGACAACGTGATAGCTGTCAAAAATTATATTTTCTCGGTAACATATTAACTCGAGTTGTCCCCCACCTTCAATCATCTGAGTTAATTAAGTGAGTTTGATTTTAATTACCACAAATATGAAGATGGTAATTAAGTGTACGATAGACACAGCGTGTTTTAGTTTTGTTTTTGAGTTAGATAATGATGGTTGGTGGTTGATGCAGGTCTTCTGAGATGCGGAAAAAGTTGCAGACTGAGATGGATGAACTATCTGAGACCAGACATAAAGAGAGGAAACATAACCCCAGAAGAAGACGATCTCATAATTAGAATGCATTCACTTTTAGGAAATCGATGGTCCCTCATTGCTGGAAGATTACCAGGACGAACAGATAATGAGATAAAGAATTACTGGAATACCCATCTTAGCAAGAAGCTGAGAAATCAAGGAACTGATCCTAAGACGCACCACAGGTTAACCGTACCACCAGAGAAGAAGAAGGGCAAGAAGAAGAACAAGCAAAAGCACGAGAATAAGAAAGCGACCTCGGAGAAAACCTTAGTTTATCTACCAAAAGCCGTGAGGGTTAAGGCTCTGTCGTGTGTGCCTCGGACGGAGAGCACCTTCACCCTGGATTCGAATTCAGGTAGTGCATCGACGAGCCAGGAGAAAGTTCAGAGCCCAGAAGAGGAAGCAAGAGAGGTAAACATGGTTTGGGGTGTAGGAAACGAAGGAGACAATGGTGGGGTTGGGATTTTCTTCGGCGAAGACCATGACCTAGTCAACACTTCCTCTTACGTGGAATGTCATTCCGATGATGTTCACACTGATCATGGTACGCTACAAAAGCTCTACGAAGAGTACTTGCAGCTCTTGAAGGATGAAGAGAAACCTGCGGATGAATTAGATTCTTTTGCCCAATCTTTATTGGTGTAGATGTAGAAATAATGGTAAAATATATGGTTGGAAGTTATAAAATAAAGTTTGCTCTAGCAAGCATGTGAGCATTGTATTATTTATTCCTTCATCAGCGTTGATTAATTAATCCCGATAACTTTCTGAGTTATTAATTAACACTTATCAAAATTATTATCTTAATTATAGAGTAGTAGTTTCTAATCTATTGATGGAATTAATAATTAGAGGCTTTTTTGAATGACCCGTGAACATTGGTTTGGTCACTCGTATATATATACAATGTTATAAAACTGTTTCTCACACAATTTTATGAAGTTAATTAACTGATGTGATGATTAAGTAGAAGATTTGATAATGATTCCCATTTCTGAGCAATGATTGAGCATAGATTAACCTATTGGCTCTCAATTCCACAATTTTAGTTTTGATTTTCAGTTAAATTATGTTTATATAGATATTATGAAGATGATTAGATGAGGAATCAAAACTTTTTCCCTTTACAGCGAGTGTGTGAGTGAGGAACATAATTGCCCATTTAGTTAATAGGTGATTGTATGTGAGGAGTGCACATGGCTATTTTGGCTGTGCATGAGAGACTATAAGCTATGAAGGAGTTAGGTTCAATAATGTCATATTATAATTATAAATTGTGCACTATTAAACTAAGATATCTTACTATGTTAGAAAGTGAGATAAACTTCCAGCGAAGATGTTTGAAACTTAGCTTCTCACGTGCTTACCTTCTAGCTCCTCATCGCTACAATTTAGATTACACCATAATCAATCTTACGAGTGTGCATGTAAAAAGAAAACTAGTATCATGAAATTCGAAAATACTTAAAGTAGTAGGTTTAACTTTAACGATTGATAAATATCTGTGAAGTTTTGAGTTCCCGAGAAGGAAAAGTACAGACTTATTGTATTACACAATTTGTGTAAAATACAGCGTAAATAATATTCAAACATAAGAAAATGAAAAAAAAATGTTTATTAAACTTAATAATCGTACTTAATAATTTATGAGAATTGTCACATTGGAAAAAAAATGGAGATATAGCATAATACTAAAATCACCCTAATCTCTTGAAAACATAATACAAGAGTCACAATGACTATATATATTAAATTTATAATATTGAATAGAAACTCCTCTTCTAAAGTTGTTGTATCTGTTTTAAAGTTCATATGAACTTCGACGCATATAAGAAAAGAAACGTGCAACTAGTTCGTCTATAAAATAGAAAACTACATTTATATATTATAAATTAAAGCAACTCCCAATCTTGAATGATGATTATCAATTATTGAGATTTGTTATTGTAAAACCCATGGAAGAGATCCAGTTATTAGTGACAAGCATGGAGTTTCTGTTGTAATACAAATCAAGGTATCTTAAATATCCTTATTGTATATAAACTATTTAACAATATTTAAGTTTTTTGTCAATTTAAATAGTAAAGTATAGTAGCATAAAAAAAGGAGATTGTAAAAATTATGTTGTTCTAATAATTACTCTGAATATTCTTTTCTTCTATTTTCAACTTAATGACAACACCTTTGCCTAAAGTCGCCGAAATTTATGCAAGAGGAAGTGATGTGTTTAATGGATGCGTGTGAGAGAAGCTGAGTGAAATAGTAATCAGTGTGTATCATTCCTGGAAAAACACTTGTGTCACTGATATGAATATCATTTTTTTTTTCGATTAAGATCTGCGAATATTAAAATGGCTTACGGAAGCATCAATAATACACCCTAACAATTTTCTTGTTGGATTTAATTATCGCCTCTATACAAATATTATTATTTTTTTTGTTAAAAAAGGACAAATTTAGAAATAAATGAATTGATGTAATAACTAATTATCATATGATCTTACATTTTCTCTCTCTAATTTTAGTATAATTGATCTTGAAAGTGTTGATGCGAAATTATTGCTTTGTCTATATTGTAATAAAAAAAAAATACTCGCAATTTATAATACAAGTTAATTAAAATTTGGTAAAATTAAATAACTACATTAAGATAATCTTAAATCTATCTAAAATTAATAAAATTAAGATAAAAAACACGTTTGAACGATATGATTCATTAATTGTAAATGCATATGACAACTAATATTATACTTTTTTAATTTAAAACGTATATACTGGTATGTTTTGTGAACTAAGCAGTCCAAACATAACTATAAGTAGGTAATGAACTTATGTTAATTTATAGAGGATGAAGCCCCCCTTCTCCAACCAAATACTATTTATTAAGATTTTAAAAGCAGAACGCAATCAAATATGAGTTATATAAATAGATGGACAATTTACCATAAATAAGGTTACTGAAAGAGGTGAGATGTCTCTAACAATTTGACAAATAAGTATGATACAGCCATTAAAAATTAATATTTATATTATTTTTAGCTCAATTTTTAATTCGTTTGATATTAAATTTCAATTTTCCAATATGAGTTTTAGATTTTAGATTAGATTTCGTAATTCCACACTACAATGTCAAAGATTGAATATGTAACGTTGCATTTAGAAGTCACGAATTTTTGGTGCCGAAATGGATGAGCAGCCAATACATTTAGACCAGTGCTTCGAAAATCAAATGTATTTGCTATAAATATATGCAGATGACATCTTCACGAGATAACAGTGTTCAAGATTTCTTTGCTGTGGATTGGACAGAATAGATTATAGGTTTTTTTTCATCACCATAGAGTCATAAAAATGGTTTGTTTAGGGGTGAAAGTACTGATATAACTACATTGTCAATTTTGGCACCCCTACACAAATTTAATAATGGCGTAGTTGGTGGTGTGGCCGTGATGATTATTTTTTTCTTTTGGGACGATTTGGTCATTAGCGAGGGAAGTTTTTTTCTTATTGATAGTGTAATCTTGGATAAGTTGAGTTTTGACTGAATGATACTGCATACTTCTATATTCTTCATGATTCTTCTACTCTTTCCTATGACAAGTTCTTGAGACAGTGGAGATTTTATGGGGAAGACAAGTTCTTGTGCTGTCACAACCTATAATCCTTAATAGATACGCTAATTGGTTTGAATTAAATTTGGTTGCTGTTGTCCTGTTGCAAAATCTTTTGCTGCTGGATATATGAATAACATAAAGACCATTATTTTTGTTTGACGGGTTGATGAATTTATTGTTTGGGAGGGAATGATTAAATTTCTGTTTTTGGGGAGACAGTTTCATAGCAAACAACAGAAACATGCAAAGAGAAGGAGTTAGAGTGAGTATTATAAAGCGGCAAACGAATGTTCTTTGTTATTGAATTCAAAGGGTATCCTAATATTCCTTTCACATGTGCACTTTCCCATCTAAATTCTCCAATATCTGTTTACACTTTGAAATTCTTCTACAAACCCCTTTAACCTTCGCCATTTTCCCATCCCTGCCAAACCAACTTCATCTGAATATCATTAGACTCAATTTCCCGCATAGCACAATGAATTCTTACACAATACACTCATTTTGCACTTTTACACCTTCATCACTCCCTTCAAATTACTTTCCTTCTTTTTTTCAAGAAAAAAAAAAAATATATATATATATATATATATATATATATATATATATATATATATATATTTATATTGATAGTGACGAAATTGGTAAAAAAAATTCAGGAGTATCAAATTAATTTTTTTTATTTATAAATTATTATATTTAATTAAATAAAAAAAACCTTTCCATTTCTTTTACTTAAACCATTTTTACGTAATGATTCATCTAAACACTTCTCAATTTTTAATCTTTTTAATTCATTGATTTCTCACAACAAGAATATTCTAATTTTTATTCCAATTCAAGATTATTCAACTATTTCATTACGTGCAGTGAAATTTGTAATGCAGTCCAATATAAAATCCATAACAATTTACAAATTTTACCATATATAGTGAAAAATACAAAATTCTTAAAGTTCATAATGTAGGGTTATATTAATTTAGGAAAAATATAATTAGAATTAATGTCAATTTCATAAAAGAATCTCAACAAACATAAGTGGGATTCATACTGATTTGGAAAAAACTTAATTTCAAAGAAACATTATAATAAGAGAATCATAAATCATAATAGAAAGACACCAAGAAAGTATGATACTAGAAAGAAAGAAATACAAAGAGATAAATCTTGATTTATACAATAAATTATCCCAAGTTTTTTCGGGGCAGTTCCCAATACGGGAAGCTACCTGATTAGCAATTAGGAATAATGTAGATAGAAGAATGGTATTAGAACTGCGTGTGAGAGAATACTGCTATCTTCTTGGTTGCCAAAAGACTGAATGCATGCAAAAGAAAAAAAAAATCTAATGTCTTATTTCTCTATATTAAAACTGATTAATGAATATTAGTTTTATATCCTTATCGGTAGATACCAAGACCTCTCAACAGGTTACTGAACAGTCAAAGTTCATCACAGTCACATATTGTTTACACTGAACAATTCAATCCATCACCGATCGTTCATTAGAAATCCAATATATACCATGGCGGATCTTGACCAACATTGTTGGGAGAGCCAAAATAATACATCCAAAATTTATACATTTAATTATTGGCATTAATACCGTAAAAATGAATATATAACTTAGTATAACAATAAGCTACATCATTAGCGGGGAATCAAACCACACTTAAAATCCAAAAGAAAAATCGATGATAATCAAACCACACTTAAAATCCAATTATAAAATACACAGAGTACAATCCATTTTCTTCTATGTTCATAAAATAAAAAATTAATATACAATAGACTCATTAAATAAATTATTAAACTAATATTTCACTATCAAGTGAGACAAAAGATAATTACCTTCTTCTTTATTTCTTCAAGAATAGAAGAGAACAACTAAGATATGAGAACAAAAATAATAGATCTTTTTCTCTTGAGAAACAAAAGAAAATAGACATATAATGGAACCACAATTAAAATCTGATTATAAAAAACACATAGTACAATACTTTTTCTTCTATGTTCATAACATAAAAAAATAATATAAAAGAGGTTCATTAAATAAATTATTAAACTAATATTTCACCATCAAGTGAGATGAAAGAATTACCTTCTTCTTTACTTCCTCGAGAATGGAAGAGAACAAAGGAGAAATAAGAGCAAAAATAAAATATTTTTTTCTTTCCAGATACAAAAGAAAACGAAAACAGGTAAGAATGAAAGTTGAGAACAATTTGTGAGAAACTCAAACTATAATAAAAAAATAATAAAAATATCTTGATAAATCTTTTTATTCTTTATTATGTATGGTTTTATATTTTATTATTTATTACCATTAATTATTATTTTTATAAAAGAAAAGAATATTTTATTTAATATTTATAATAAAAAAATCAAAATACATATCATAAAAAAATTCTAAATTTGGGGGGTCATGGCCCTCCTCTGCTACCATTATCCTCTGCCACTGAATATATAATTATTTATAAATTAATAACAATTGTACAATATAATTGATATTAACAAATAATATAATTTATTAATTAATATTAATTCACAATAATAACAAAATAGAGAATAATAATTTTATATAGTAAAAATATATAAAATACAATATCATATTCCTCTTGTGTGTAAGTGTCACATTGGAAGATAGGATTATACGACAAAAACTTTTATAGGAATGAAACATTTCCTCCTCCATTTGAATAAGAAACAAGGTTTTCCCTACTTATGCGCATTATCACATCCATTTCATATGAATGGTCTTTGTACATACAAATACTAAACTCACCCAACATGTTCTTAAAAGCCTTATAAAATATTGAAAAGTAAGGAAAAGACCAGAGAGCACCGAATTTATGAGAACATCCAGACCACGGAAAATATTTACTCTTTTACAAATTCATGATCTTTGCCCTTTCAAATATCCCGAAAGTTTTACAGGTTTTGTTATAGGGTATGTGTTGGTTTGTTGCATATGATAGACATTCTTTTTTCTTTTCTTTTCTTTTTTTACAAAAAGAAGAAAATTAGACAGGTTTTGCGCACTGTGTGCACATTTTATATACACACACACGTAACTTCACAGTTAAAGATCTAGCATGACTGGCCCCTAGCTTGCGAGCACCGACAAGAAGGGTTTTGAAGATTTTGTTTCGTTTATATTTTGCAGTTGCGGTCCACTGCAGTCAAAGTTTGGCTGTGATGATTTCATAAAACGCTACCTGTCAACCAAAGCTAGCTAACGCTTTTGTTTTTTCTTTTCAATTTTCAAGGACAGAAACCACTGAAAGAAATTAATATGTTATATCGCAATGTGCATGGTAAGACATTTTACACTTCCTACTTTGAATTCACCCCTATACATTTGACGTATGCTATGTATGTCCAAAATTCAAAAGACATGCCATATATATTTTATATATTTTTTCAACATTTCTTTAGGGTAAAACAATGAAGTTTATTATACAAAACATTTAAACTTCTGACGGTGTTCTGATTTTTAGCTCCTTCCAATGTAGTTGGAGTTTGGCGTAGCCACGTGGGAATTTGTATTGCTTGGTCTTATTTCCATTTGTGTTAGGTCCCCTGTCCCAACAGTGAGATGTACAAAAGTCACAGAATGTTTTCAAGTTCTTGTTTTTATGTATATACTTTTACGTTTACCGTCATTCAAAATCTGTCTTTTGTGGCCGCCTCTGCATCTTCCTCGCACTTAACCTTTGAAAAGGTAGCACATACACAAGCAAGAACTTCTCTGCTTTTCCTATTATAACAACTTCATCTTCTACATATATAACCTTGATTATACTGAGTTATGACACTAATAATATTTCTTCATGGCACCTTTCCATGCTGATGAGGCAAAGACGAGTATGCAACTTCAACCTTGCGCAGCTTGCAGAATGTTACGCCGCAGATGTGAGAGTAAGTGCGTACTCGCTCCGTATTTCCCAACCGATGAAGTTGAGAATTTTGCTCTAGTGCATAGAGTGTTCGGTGCTAAAAACGTTGTCAAAATTATTCAGGTGAGATATATATAATGATGCATCCATTTTGTTCGTAGCAAAAGGTTTATCTAATTAGTTTCTTTAACTAAAATATGCGTATTGTTTGTTGTTGTAGAGGGTTGAGGAAGCAAAGAGAGGTGATGCAGTTAAATCCATGGTGTACGAGGCCATAGCAAGGGTTAGAGATCCAGTTTATGGGAGTGCTGGAGTTATTTATGAGTTACAGAAGATGATCGAGGAACTGAAGGCACAGTTGGATTCGATAAAAACACGGATCTCAGAGATTAGAGAAGAAAAGGAGCGATTGTTGAGCATTGGTAACAGTTACGATCCTTTATCTGACATCAATGTCCCTATGTTTGATTCTGCTATGGCCTCGGATCCGTTTGAATTTCATGTGGAAGGTGGCTGGCTATACAGCAATATCTCAACACCCTCCTAGAACATTATATATACCTCTGCTCAGTAATATTGTACACCTATGTGCTCATATTTTAACAATTTTACTTTCTTTTCTAAACGATGATCACTAATTAATGAATATTAGCAAAAGACATGCTTTAAAAAAACTTTTCTGTGCATACTTCATACACAGATTTAGAATAAAGATCTAGAGAGTTATAATATAAAAATTATACAAATTACATTATGTATAAATTCAAAATCCTTTCCATTTTTTGTTCTCTCTTCAAATTTATCTGAATCAACTCCGAAATTACAAAGACAGAATACATTGTAATCAAAATTGGCAATGTCCACTGGATAATGTGAAATAAACTCAGCAGAACGGCAATTTTGTTTTTTGAAAAAAAATATTATTTACGATTACTTTAGTGTAAAAGTTATACTAAGTATTTTTTTTATTTCATGTAAGAAATTATACCAATAACTACATTATTAAACTCAAAATCTATATATAAAGCAAAACAGAAAATATTTATTCATATTAATTCTAACTTTCAAATATTATACAGATATATTTGACTTAAACTTAGTAGAAAGATAAATCTTTAATTTTTTAAATTAATGGACTTGTAGATATGGGTTTTCTCAAATGAAAAATATTACTCAAATGTGTTCCCATCTAGGCAGAGGTATTCAGGACACAGCGTTTATATATATATATATATATATATATATATATATATATATATATATATATATATATATATATATATATTCTCGTGACATGAAATTTCTCTACCATTGTTATAACTTATAAATAATGTTATTTTGTTTAAGTTTTGTATTAATATTTTTATTATTTAATTCAAATCCCAACTTTTGAGCGTATTAAATACTTAAAAATAACTACTTTTCCATTCTGAGCTATTCAAAATTTGGACCAAATGAAAAAATTAAAATATCTCATTTTTCCTTAAATTAACTTTAATTTAATATTTATTAACTAACCAAACTAATTGTGTAAGAACTTTTTAATTTTAATTCAAATTGGAAAAGGATTTAGTTAAAATAAAATATAAAAGAGATAAGTCGTAAATATATAAATGCAAAGAAGTAAAATAATTTATCCTAATTTTAGTTCCTGACCAATACAAATGTTAATTTCGCAACAGACAGCAATATCAACAAAAATATATAGAAAGAGGCAATGGCATTTTGAGTCCCCCATTTCACAGAGTTACAAAATAAAACCCATAACCCTAACCCACCCAACATTTTGTTTGCTATACCGACACAGTTGAGGAAATAAAGACAGGGTTCTGAATTTCTAATATATGACAAATAATAATAATAATGGTTGACGTATATAGGAGATACGTTATCTAATAAATGCAAGGAGGAAAAGAACTTGCATAGACATAGGTGAATGAAACTTTTCTTTATTTGGTTAAAGTTTCGTACAAATGAATCTTTTTGGTACGAGTCTAGAAAAAAAAAACAAAGGGTTAAATATTTTGTATTTTTTTTAATTTAGAATTTTTTTATTTAGACATAAAATTAGAATTTCTTATCGTTTTAAATTTTAATATATTTTTTATTTTAAATTTTAAAAATATGAATATAGCTATTTTAATATAATGATATTAAATTTATTTTACATATGTCAAATAATGTTTCAGATTTATATTTAAATTAAAATGTATTAAACGGTTTAAATAATTTAAACATCAATCTAACACATTATACACGTTAAAATAATTTAAAGACCATCTCTATTTAAATTTTAAATTTAAAAATTAAATTATCAAAATTTCAAAATTTAGAATCACTACAAGAAAATGTCTTATAACTAAAAGTTGTTAGTCTGACCAATTTAGATATCAATTTACAAAATTAAAATTTATTAATTAGTATAGTTACTAATATAAATAACAAATTATAATTGGTCACTAAATTTGTCACTAATTAATTAGAGACCAATTTAGTAACTAGTTATGTTGATAGCCAAAACTTAGGTAACTAATTTTTAGTGACCAATTTTCTTTGGTAACCAAAACTATGGTAGCTAATTTTAAAAACCAATTTAGTGACCAATTATAATTTTTTATTCATAATATAAATTATTTTAGTAACCAATCATTTTTTTACTTTGTAAATTTGTATCTAAATTAATAATTATAGTAACTAATAGTTTTTTATCACTAAAATTAGTTACTAATGAAGCATTTTCTTGTAGTGAATATAAACAAATTCTAATTTCACATTAAAATTTAAAGATTTAAAAACATATTTAACTTTAAAATAAATATGATAATTCAATAACTCATATTTACACTATAAGTTCTTAATAATTTTTACTATGCTACTTATTTTTATGATTTTTTTAGCATTTATCTTAGTATATGAATTTTATAAAAGTCTTAGTTTTAATTATTTTTAGTTTACGCATTAGATCTTTAAGACTTAAAAGAATTCTTATAACTCGAAATCTTATTTAATACTGGAAATTTAAATTTTATATTACATCAACATCAAGAGTGTTTATAAAATTTATATATTTTAAATGTCCTTGTATTTTAAAGCTAAGCAAATGTTTTTTATTTGAATGACTTAAGGTGATGGATTAAGTAGAGTCGTTATACATATTGGTCCGGTTAAGTTGATGGATTATTAAAAAAGTTTGTATAGTGTTGGATAAAAGAACTGTTTTGACGTGTTTTAAAAAATTAAACCTAAATTCATTTAAACTATAGGTAGAAAATATTTTTCTTCAAAATAACCTACTATGACTTTTTTATCTTGATATTGTAAATTAATTTTGTAGTTTTAATGATATAATAATTTATTGTAGAAAACTATTATAGAATTTTAAGATTCATGATTCTCACATATTTATGTATATAACCATTTAATGAGATATTCAATAAGAATATGTTCTTCAATCATATTCTTCAATATTTATTTTTAAATCTCATTTTTTTCGATCTATCTCTTTTTTTTGTCTTTCTTTTTATTCTCACACTCTTTTTCTTTGATGGCTTACTGTAAAAGAAGCTTATGACTATAGACAAAACCCTAATAACCTTTTACAAGATAACGTCCATCAAGTTGGGGGGTTGAACTTGATCTTTATTTCATTGTATTTTGACTTTTTATAATAACTAATAGACCATTATATTTTATTAAATAACATTTGGGCCTATCATACTATTTCAAATGAGTCATATAATAAAAATAGTTCGTCATTTAATTCTACCACAACTTATTTTCCAAGTTTTTTTGGGCTAGTCCATTGGCCTGAGCAATGACGAAACTTGGATAAAAATTGTAATGGTGTCAAATTAAAATTTTTTATATATAAATTATTATTTTTTAAATAAATAAATAAACTTTTCATTTCTTCTACTTAAATTATTTTCTCACATCGATCGGATGTATTTTTCAATTTCTAATATTTTTCCTTTCTATTCCAATTTAAGACTATTCAAATAATTTATTATGAATAACAAAATTTGTAATGCAACTCAAATACATTCATAAAATTTTTACAACTTTAAACTGAAAATACAAAATCCCTAAATTTCATAATTTATAATTATACTAATATGAGGAAAACTATAATCAAGGTTCATGCCAATTTCATAAAAGAATTCCTAAAATCTTGATTAGGGTTCATACTAATTTGGAGAAAACTTAAGTTGAAAATAACATTGTAAGAGGAATAAGAGAATCATAAATTTAAGATACACATAAATCATAATACAATATTAATCTTGATTGATGAGATATATTGTGATAATATATTCATCAATCTATGTGTTCTTCAATCTCTTCCCTCGATTATTTTTTTATCTATCTTTTTACTTTCATACTTCATTGATGACTTACTGAGAAAAAATCTTATGTACAAAAATAAAATCCTATTCCTTTTTATTAACGAGCATCCATCAAATTAATTTTTATTTTATTTTTTAAACAATAAAAATACATAAATAAATAATATATATATATAAACAAAATGATAAAAAAATTTCAAAACTTAATAAATAAATAAATATATATATATATATATAAAATATAATATAATATAATAGTATATAATGTATATATAATATAATTAAAGACTTTTTGAAATTTTGTATAATATAATATATATATATATATATATATATATATATATATATAAATATATATAAATAATAAAATTGAAGATTTTTGGGGAAATCATGACTCCCCTTAGTCATAACCATGTTCCGCCGATGGGATAAGACTATTTTTACAAATTCAGCTTTCAATTATTTAGGTTTTTAATTTTTTTGCTAATATATCGTGTAACGTTATTTGTTTATGATAATAATATTTGAATAAATTTATACATTTCTTTTCCTCTTTGTGTAACTTTTGTGTATTAATCTTAATTAATTATATTCATGCTTCTATTTGTTCATTTGATTGTGAAATGTGAGCTTACTGATGTATATGTTGTTTGTTTTATCAAATATAATTTTTTTTTTTTGGTTTTAACATCCAATATTATAATTGGAGGATTTTAATGTATAATATCTTATGTATTGAAAATACGTAGTTTAACATTGTTTAATTGTTGGGATAAAATTTTAACTTATTATTATTAATTACAAAAAGTAACTTATGATATTCTAATCTAAGAAGTATATAAGGTCAATTCACAATATATAAGTGAGTGTAATCATCATCTTACAAGTCGGTTTTGTGACATTGAACTAGACTTAAAGTCTATTTCTAACATGGTATTAGAACCAAATTAGAGTTTATCTTAGCGAAATTTCTTTGATATTTTGTTTCACCTACTATCGGACAACTAACGGATAATCCAATAATTTCTAGTCCCACGTACGAGATGAATATACCTCGATGTGAGGGAATGTGTTGGAAGTTCCACATCGACTGGAGATAAGACCAATTCAAAAATATTTTATTCGTCTAGTATGGATTGTGTTGATTAGGGGAATTTAATTTAGTTGGATGTTCTGCCACCCACTAAAACTTTGGTGGTTCTTTAGAAGTCGTTGTATGATCATTTACCTAAAAAAGAGAAGTGGTTTTATATTTTATGTGTTATTTGTATAAGAATAATTTTGAATTTGCCTCTCATTTGTTCTTTCCTTGTATATAGTTGTGGGAATGGTTGAATGGACTTTATAAATATTTATCGTTTCTCTCTTTATATTTGATTGTTCAATTTATAAAGTCTCATTGTAATCTTTTATTTTGAGTGATTAAAGTATATGTCATTATTATTATTATTACATATATATGAATGATTTAGAGAATGAGAAATCACAATACACTTCAGGTTTCAATTATTTTTACTTTTGAGTGAGAATAAGTTAATTAACCTCAAAGTACTTATTTAATTATTTTTATAATCATAATTTGTGAAGTGTAATTTTTATTATAAATTTTGTTATTCTCATACTTTGTATTTTTTTTTTTGTATTTTATTTTAATGAAATATCAGCATATATGAAAGTTGATAACAATGCTTAACCTAAATTATATGAAAGGTGACCGTGTATATTCTTGTTCACCTACTACAATGTGTAGTGCCGAATCTTTCCATCGTTCCCTCCCAAGAAAAAAAAACAAACAATAACATGGATCGCAGTTATGCTCATTACTCGTTGAATAGAGTATTCAATTTCTTCCGCACTCTTTCCGTCATTGTTATTTACTACTATTAATTCTCCACTCCACCATAAAATAAAACTTCTAAGCTCACGCAAGCACATTGTTTTATAAACCCACCCAATTAATGCAATTCTTCTCATAATGCCCCGTCACCTCAATCAACAATAATTAATTCTTACTCCATACTTTCTAAATCAATAACCATGCATATTTACCAATAATTTCATTCAATGATTTTAAATTAAAAGATCTTACAAATAATAACTACAAAAATTATAAAAACCAATTGAAGGGCTTGGATAAAAAGTTGTTACTGATCAAATTTCATACCTACACCGCAAAAGTCAGCATTTATAACTTCTTTACCAAATTAATTAATATTTAATTCCAAGGACAGGCCGAAATCGTGTTTGGCATATACCTACACGATTGGGATTTTCCTATGCCATTCTGCACCTTCATAATAAATAAGAAAAGAAAAAGAAAAGTGAAAGCTCACTCTTGTGATCTAAGAAAGATAAGAGTGCTTACTTAATTCTTATCATATGATGGCCCGCTGGAGAGGTAATCAGCCTTTGATTTTGGCGCTTACTGCCACGTGTCACTATCAGAGCGTACACAAAAACCTCTGTAGATTGATTTCCTGTGGGCCACCATTGCCAAACGCACACACCAACCATTTGACAAAGACTGCGTAAGTAGTAAGAGATAATGCCGAAAACGGCGTCGCTGTGGTCCTAAACCGGGGTTGTTGTCGTGTCCATGACGGAGCAGAAAAAGGGTGTGTGAGAAAACCGACAGCATAGAGTAGTGGAATGATAACGAAAACGAAAAAACAAACAGCGTCATCTCCTTCTTCTTGTTCACTCTCTCATTCGTTGGATCCATCCATCCCTTCATTCACCTTCATCCGTGATCTGCCGGTTTCTTCCTTGGTTCGTTCACTCAATCCTTCTCTCTTTTCTCCGTTTTCGTCTCAATTTTTTCATATGTTTGAATATTTTGTGTGATTAGTCCCGGGATATGGTCGGTGTGCTTATTTTGGTGGCTCGAATTTGTGGTGTCTGTGTTCGTTTTCTGCAATTGCTTCAGATTTCGTTTAGGTGTTGACTGATTCATATGCTTGTTATGAATATGGTTGGGTTTGCCCATTTGTATCTGTTTTGGTAAGTTTTTTTAACTTGAAGCCTTGGAGAGACACTTCCGCGCAAGAGGGTTTTCAGTTTCTGTATTATTTCTTCCCCGCCCTTTTGAACTATTTATATGATTTGGTGAGTGCATGTGCAAAACCCAAAACTCTGTAACGGGTTTTGGGAACTTTGAGGTTGTGGCGTCCCTCTTTTATGCAGGGTTGCGGCGACCATCCTTTTCCAGGCTTTTTAGCCATTTGCATCACAGGTTTGGTGATTTAGATACACATACACTGAAAGCATGTTCTATCAATAATTTCTGGCTACTGTGGCATTATTTGAGTTTTGTTATTGTTTTCCCTTTGGGGATAGAGTAAAAGAAATCGAATACGAGAACTATTTGATGAAAATTAACAAAACCTTATTCATTAATAGCATGTGCCACAACATAGCCTTAGTTACAATCAGGGACAAATGCAGAAACAAGTTAGGGAAGGAGTCAGTAATGAACAAACTTTAGCATATATAATTATATTTAAGTTTATATGTTTTTATTTTTTATAAAATTACGGTATACATATACAATTCTTTAACAACAAAATTGAGAGGGTGGGGTTGCTTACCAAACCTTGGAACTCATACGCTTTGAGCATGTTGCTAAAACATCGTAGAGTGTTTTTGGACTTCAGAGTTCGGGCTTCTAATCTACCATTATACGAATTCCTTCTTGCATTTTTTTTTTCTTTTGTGTAAATGTGGTATGAGTGTAGATTTTTTAATTTAACTACTTGTAATTCTATTTTTGTTCAGAAAGTATGAAGAAAGAATAGATAAACGATGGCAGGAGCAGAAGCGAGGGCTCTGTGGCAAAGAACTGCAAATCGTTGCTTTGTCCAAGAAGATGCGAAGAGAGCTCCCAAGTTGGCTTGTTGCCAATCTTCATGTGCAACATCAAAATTGGTTGATATGGAGCTTGACAGTACAGCAGATGAATCTGATCATACTACAGTTAACGTGACGCAATTTAACAGGAAATCATCAGTTTCTAATTTATCATCAGACTCTAGGTGGTGGTTGCATTTGCAACCTAATTATGGGTGTCAAAAGGGTCTAACATATGAACAGTTAAATGCATTAGATGAAGAGGTCGAAACTTTGATAGCTAGTGATGTAAGTAAGAATTCTCAAGAATTTCAGGAATTAATGAATGTGATGGCAAAACATGAGATAGTGGACGTTGAATGTGTTGGCTGCTCAGAATCCTCCATGAAAAGTAATGAATTTTCATTGGAATCAGATTATTCTTGGATTGAAAGTGATACAGCCGAACCATGGTGGCGGACTACAGATAGGGATGAATTAGCTTCATTTGTTTCGCATAAATCACTCAACCACATTGAAAATTGTGATCTTCCCCCACAACAAAAGAAGCATCTTAGAGGATACCCATGTGCACGCATGAACAATTGCAAAACAAGGACGGGAAATTTAGATTCAGCATTGATGCATAAGAACCAGTGGCCTTCTGCCCGTGAAGGGCTTTTATATTTTGCTTCTGATAAATGTTCAAGGTATTTGCTGTTAATTTCATTTTACTGCATAATGATATATTCTACCATAGATTTTATTCTGCCAGTACTTTATTTTTCTTTTATTCATGCACAATTTGTTCTTTTTATTTGCATAATATATGTTTGGCCCTGCATCATTGTTTGCAGTGATACCCCCAAGCATGAGGATGTCAAAAGGAGTGAACATATTTTCGATGAAAATCCCAGCAAAGCTCAACTAATGGAAGCATTGTGTCACTCTCAAACACGTGCAAGGGAAGCAGAGGAAGCAGCAAAAAAGGCATACGCAGAGAAAGAGCATATTGTTACTCTCATTTTTAAACAGGCCTCACAACTTTTTGCCTATAAGCAATGGTTACAACTGTTGCAGCTGGAAACACTTTACAGTCAGATTAAGAACAAGGATCAGCCAATCTCTACTCTCTTTCCAGTGGCTCTTCCATGGATGTCCTATGAAGGTAGAATCTCACGAAAGAGGAAACAAAAAATATCCAATCCCAAACAAGAAAGGCAAGTCAATGCAAAGTGTGATATTACAACATATGTTGTTGCCTTTGCTTTAGGATTGAGTCTTGTAGGAGCTGGCTTGCTTTTAGGATGGACAATGGGTTGGATGTTGCCTCGTTCATAGTTCTGTAAGATTTGATCGCAGCCCTGCTTGTCATATAAATTGATGAACAAAGGGAACTTGGTTAAGAGGGAATGTGGCTACAATCATTTTACCGGATATGTATGTAATGTTGTAGATTTGTTGATGCTTCTTCTATTGTAAATTCTAAGTTGTGCTTTGGTATTGGATCTGTTGTGTTGATGAGATAATGTACATAAATCTTTGTGTAGATAATGTGAAAGAGCTTTTTTCTTTAGATACCTCCCTCCACGGGAAGTAGATTCTTTATTATGCTATTTTGTAGCTACTAACTGCCAAAATCTTTATTTGAGTGACTAGCTAACCTTATAAAAATGTTGGGGATGACTCTTTGTGAGGAGAAAGGTTAACATCTTTCGTAGTAGTTGAATTTGTTGTACTCTGTATCCAATCTTTTAAATTTATAAGACTATATCTTGGTTTTATGCATTTGTTCTTATTTTCTCGGATCCTACCTGTATTAAACTAACTTATTCTGACCAAGTCTAGTCAATGGACGGCTCCAACCAGTGGCGGATCTTGGCTAATAAGTTTGGGGGAGCCAAAATAATATACTCAAAATTTATATTTTTAATTATTTCCACTAATAAAATAAAAATTAATACATAATTTAGTACAACTGTACTTAGAAAATAAATCACACATATCTAGAGTATTGTTATTTCAAATTCTTGAACTATCAATAATTAAATCAAAACTAAAATTTTCAGCTATTTTTTTTTTCAACTTAAATATGAAAATCTTTCCAAAGAATTAATACGAAAATTTTCACCTT
>Ga0214542_1005753_pt1 | contig 23265 bp, 8 predicted proteins | sample CNSS1metaG_FD_160096 | JGI IMG/M metagenome (GOLD analysis project Ga0214542, IMG submission 160096) | Root nodule microbial communities from cowpea collected in UCLA plant growth center, Los Angeles, California, USA - CNSS1 | ecosystem: Host-associated > Plants > Roots > Nodule | place: USA...
ATCTCCTTTCCTTCATCAATGTAGACTTCATTCCAATGTTTATGGCTTCAAGATAGTTCAAAAGAGCTTCATTCAATCTTCATCAAATCTTCAAGAAGCAAACCACCTTGGCTTCTCATGTCAACACTTTAAACTTTTGTGGTCGCTGAACACACGAAACTGAGCACCATAAAGATAATGCCTCCAAATCTTCAAGGCAAAGATTATGGCCGCCAACTCCAAGTCATGAGTGGGGTAGTTCCTCTCATGCACCTTGAGTTGTCTCGAGGCATACGCCACAGCCTTCTTCTCTTGCATCAAAACACAACCGAGCCCAAGATGAGATGCGTCACAGTAGACCTCGAATGGCTTCCCGACATCCGGGATCACTAGTATCGGAGTGCTAGTCAATCTTCTCTTCAACTCCTGGAAACTTTCCTCGCACTTATTTGTCCAAGTGAAGGGTTGGTCCTTCCGAGTAAGCAAAGTCAGAGGCGCCACTATCTTGGAGAATCCCTCTATGAACCTCCTATAGTAGCCTGCTAACCCCACAAAGCTCTTGATCTCTGTGGCCGACTTAGGACTTTCCCACTTTACCACTGCCTCGACCTTCGCTGGGTCCATTACAATCCCCTGGGCGGATATCACATGCCCCAAAAACGGAACTTCACCCATCCAGAACTCGCACTTGGACAACTTGGCGTACAACTGTTTCTCTCTCAAAACACCAAGCACCAACCTCAGGTGTTCTGCATGCTCCTCCTGAGTCCGGGAATAGATAAGGATGTCATCTATGAAGACTACAACAAACTTATCTAGGAAAGGCCAGAAGATCCTGTTCATGTAATCCATGAACACTGCCGGAGCGTTGGTCACACCAAAAGGCATAACCACATACTCGTAGTGGCCATACCTGGACCTAAAGGCCGTCTTCTGTACATCATCAGCCATTACCAAAATTTGGTGGTAACCCGATCGCAGATATATCTTCGAGAACACCGATGACACATGCAGCTGATCCATTAAGTCGTCAATTCTCGGGAGTGGATACTTATTCTTGATCGTCATCTTGTTCAATTTCTTGTAGTCCACACACAGGCGCGAACTCCCATCCTTCTTCTTCACCAATAACACTAGTGCTCCCCAAGGTGAAGTGTTGGGTCGGATGAACTATTTCTCCATCAGCTCTTCTATCTATTTCTTGAGTTCCACTAATTCTACCGGAGCCATACGATATGGAGCCATCGACACCGGGCCCGTTCCTGGTACCAGGTCAATAGAGAACTCCACCTCTCTACTGGGAGGCAACCCTGGTACTTCATCCGGAAACACGTCTTCAAACTCATGTACCACAGGTATAACTGATGGCCTCTCTCTCTCCCACCTCCATACGGGCGAAGATTATGAAGCACTGCGCGCCACTCTGGATCTCTCTCACCACCCCCTGAGGAGACACCAACTCAAGCTCCTCTAAGTCAGGAAACAACAGCCTCTTCTCCCGGCAGTCTATAAGGATGTCATTGGCAGAGAGCCAATCTATCCCTAACATCACTTCCAAGTTTTGCAGTGGCAGGCAGATTAAGTTCATCTTGTACCTGCGTCCTTCCACCTCCACTAGACACCTAGCACACAAGGACGATGTCGTGACCAATCCCGACGTCGGAGTAGACACCGCAAGCTCGCAGTGTAGCTCGCATACCGGCAGACCCAGCGTTTCACACAACCATCTGACACAAAGGAGTGTGTCGCTCCAGAATCATACAATACACAGCAAGACACACCAGCTATCATGCAACAACCCATAACCAAGTTACTTGAACCAGTCGCCTCTACTCCTGTCATAACATACACCGTGCCTGTCGCCTGAGGCTTGTTGCCTCTGTCTCTCTGCTGATGCTGGTGAGGAGTCTGAACTGGAGGGCTTGTTGCTGTCCTGGCAAGGTTGGGACAGTCCTTCCCAAAGTGGCCTTCTTTGCCACAGTTTTTGCATCTGCCGTAACCTTCCATGTGCGGGCAAGCACTCCTCAGATGTGGGCCCCCACATATGTAACACTACACTCGACCCTGTTGGGGAGGAAGACCCCTAGACCCCTAAGGCTGATGGGGAGGTTTGTCATATGGTCTCCTCCGCTCATCATGTTTGGGCTTGGACCCAGATGGTCCACCAATCCTCTGAGACTGTTGAGGCCTCTGACTCTCCACTTCGTTCTTCATCTTCTCCATTACCCTTGATGGACAAAGGTGCTACCATCAAGCGGATGTCGCCGCGGAGTCCATTTTCAAACTTGCGACATCTTCACTCCTCGTCGAGTGGCAAGGTGTAGAAACGGGTGAGATGTTTGAAATTCTCAGCATAATCAGCTACTGACTTTCCTCCCTGTGTGAGCTGGAGGAACTCCACCTCCTTGGCATATCTAACACTATCGGGGAAATACTCTGAGAGGAACTTTCCCTGGAAGGCCTCCCAAGTCACAGGCTCTCCTCTCTCCTCCATGATGGATTTCATGCTCATCCACCAGTGTTCAGCTTCCCCGGTCAGCATGTAGACGGCAAAGGCCAACTTGTTATTTGCGGGGCACATCTTCGCATCGAAGATTCTCTCCAGATCCTTCAGCCACTGATCGGCTGCATCTGGACTAGTCTTCCCGTTGAACTTCACGGAATGGTGTTTCAGGAAGTCTTCCAGACTCCACTCTCTGACTGGCGGCCGTGGCTCAAGACCAAACACAGTGGCATCTGCCCTGTTCTCCTCCAGTTGGCGGAGGGCTTCCATATGTTGTCGGTGGGCATCCTCCGCAGCCACCCTCGCAGCCTCCATCTGCTGCATCACAAGATGTTGCTGCTCAAGCGACGCTACCTATCGTTGCATGGATGCTTCGTGTTGTTGCATCATCGACGTGCTCTGCTGCGTCATAGCAGCTACCATCGCCTCTATTGCCCTGGCGATATCGGGTACGTCACCCTGAGATGATTGCGAAGTCCTACGAGGAGGTGCCATAGATCACTAGCACACAGAAAATAACTTGGTTAGCCTTGATAAAGGCAAGAATTTAACTAAGAACACTTAGATGACACAGAGAAAGCTAAGCGGACATCCAAGTCCACAGACCTAAGGAATGACCGCTCTGATACCATAAATGTAACACCCCATTAAATTAATAGCGTAATTAAAGAAGCGTCACACTAGAATAATATCTTAGCGTAGTCCTGGAGTTTAAACCCACTCCTTACAACATAAGGCACACCACGGTGCCACAGGAAAAACCAGATATAAAGTAAAAAGGAATATAAAAGATCACGAGTCAAATAGAATACATGGGTCGTGGCCCTAAGAAAAGCCAAGCGAAAAGAAATAAAACATCAGCTCCAGCCCAGATGGACTATGCAGCGGAGTCATCGTTCCCCTGTTGACCGCGAGAACCTCTCGCTTCTGCTCACATCAATAATTTGATGATCATCGTAAAAGAGAAGAACCACACACAAGACAATCAAACAAGCAAAGGGTAAGCTAGAGCCAAAAACATTTCATGAATGAAGTCAGATACATATTCAAAGTCCATTATGCATACATCACACAAGCATGTTATGACCTCCCAAGCAATACACTACGACTCAACTCGACTCATCTGGATACATATAACCTGGTCAGATTCAGCGGATGCTTGCACTTGTGGTGGATACCTCTGCTCACCCTCGAGCTATGTGTTACAAGTGTTATAAAGAATCAATTTCCCCTCACCACAAGGTTAGCCCTTAATGAATTTTGGGCCTCCTGCTACTCTCACCACAGGAGTCAGTCTGTTCTAGGTGAGACTAACTGACTCCTTAGAGTGTCAGGATGCAACCTTACCTTGAATCCTTACCTAGTTATACAGATGGGGCACCACCATGGGCACCCACTAACAGGGGCCATGGGATTACGTCCCGACCATTGAAGCACGACCTTGGGAATCTCACCAAGAGATCCCAAGGACTTACGCACTGACACGGCCCATACTTTCTTAATCAATCAAACAGATTCGGCATGCATACACACAATATATGTACATATACGTCTCATACAATTTCTCAAAATTCACCTCTTTCGTATTCCCAACCAAACCATGCCAACTCATTATTCTCGAACCCAGAATATGGAACTCTATCTCATATCATTAACATGCCATATCAATACCAACCTCTTTCATGTCTCATGCCGAACTCATGTCAAACTTATCATCTCAATTTCATGAATCATCTCATACATATATCATACTCACATCATGTTAAAACGCATAAATCATAACTCTCATACCATCCCATTCATAAAAGTCATTCAGCTCATATTCTTAAAGGTAATAACCACCCAAGCACATAATCACATTTTAAATCAAGGAAAACTTCAAGGCCAGCCACCTTCTCGCCCAGCTTCTCGCTCAGGCAGCAGGATCTCGCCCAGGCGAGAATGACCGTCGCTCAGGTGAGCTTCCCTCGCCTAGGCGAGAGCTCGACTTCTAGTACAGAGATTTTACGCGCGTTCTCGCTCAGGCGAGACTCTCCTCGCCTAAACGAGACGTCGCTCGCTCAAAATTACAGTGGGTCGCCTGAGCGACCCTTCGTGGCAAAAATACTTAGTCGAGCTCGTGTTAACCTCGCCTAGGCAAGACATGCCCGCTTAGGCGAGTTTAACAGTTCTCGCCACTGTTTTCTCCTGCAGCAGATAACATAGCATACCAAGTAGTGATCCAATCATTTTATACATCTATAACAGTGCTCAAAATGCAATCAAACGCAAGACCAACAACAACAACCACAAATATCTCAGACATTTTGGAGGGATTCTAGCTTCCCATACCTGGAAGGGTTTAACACAGTCTTTGACAAGCAATGCAGAGCACCACAGCTCCGAGTAGAGGCTTAGGAGCTGGAAAACAGTGGTACAGAAGTATAATAGGGTTACCATGTGAACTTTAACTGAACCCATGAAAGACAACTCGGAAAGGAAAGCAAGGTTCAAGACCAACTTACGTGAAATGAAGCGAACTCTTGAGCTGGTACGAGCGAGCGGGAGCTAAACCCTAGTAGAGCTAAATTTTAGGCGCAAGGGAAAGATGACGGCTGAGTTTTCTGAAAGTGAATAGAAGTGTGAATTAGGGCAAGACGATAAGGCTTTTATCCTATGGGCCAGCCTTTAGGCCCAACTGTTGTAGGGCAGCCCTTAAAAATAAGGGAGCAAAATAAATGGGCCTTACCAATATTATATTTATAATTATACATAACTAAATTATTTAAACAAATTGTTGATTTAAATATAATAACAATAATAAATATTTTAAAAATACTAAAAAATAGGAAAAAATAAACAACGACCTCGTATTATTATTATTATTATTATTATTATTATTATTATTATTATTATTATTATTATTATTATTATTATTTATATATACATTTGTTTCTATTTAAAAAAATTTATATCAATTTCATGTTTCATTTATTTTTATACAAAACCATATTACATAATATATCTACATTTACACATTTTAATATCAATTTTATGTTGTATTTATTTGATATGGGATATGTCTACATTTTACTTTAACAACGACCCTAACATATGCATTTCATTTTAATGTAATATACATGTGTTTGTATCTACATGTGTTCCTATTTCTATCTAAAAATGTTAATATCAATTTTATGTTATGTTTATTTTGTACGAGACAATATTATATAACAAGCCTACATCTTACTTTAGCAACAACCTATGCATATGTATTTTATTTTAATCTAATATACATGTGTTTATATCTACATGTGTTTCTATTTAAAAATTTTAACATCAATTTCATGTTGTATTTATTTTATACGGGACCATATTATACAATATGCTTATATTTTACTTTAACAATGATGTGTGGATACGCATTTTATTTTAATATAATATACATGTATTTATATCTACATGTGGTTTTATTTAAAAATTTTAACATCAATATCATGTTATATTATTTTATACGAGACAATATTACATACATCTTACTTTAACACGTCTTGTGGATACACATTATTTTAATATAATATACATGTGTTTATATCTACATGTATTTCTATTTAAAAATTTTAACATCAATTTCATGTTTATATTTTGTACGGGACCATATTATATAATATGCCTACATTTTACTTTAGCAACAACTTGTGCATATGCATTTCATTTTAATGTAATGTACATGTGTTTCTATTTAAAATGTTAACATCAATTTCATGTTATGTTTATTTTGTGCGGGACCATATTACATAATATGACTACATTCTACCTTTAGCAACGACCCATGTATACTCATCTCATTTTAATATAATATACATGTGTTTGTATTTACATGTGTTCTTATTTAAAAATTTTAACATCAAATTCATGTTGTGTTATTTTATACAGGACAATATTACAAAGTAAGTCTACATTTTACTCTAACAATGACATGTGGATACATATTTTATTTTAATATAATATACATGTATTTATATCTTTCCGTGTTTTTATTTAAAAATTTTAACATCAATTTCAAGTTGTATTTAATTTATGCGAAACCATATTACATAATATACCTATATTTTACTTTAATAGGACTCATAAATATGCATTTTATTTTAGTATAATATATATGTTTTTGTTTATATCTAACGATCCGTACATATACATTTTATTTTAATATAATATACAAATGTTTATATGTACACGTATTTCTATTCAAAATATATTCAATCTAATTTAATAATATTATTATTGTTAATATTAATATTACTATTATTATATTATTATTATAAATTATTATAATTAAATAAATAAATAATATATTTAAATAATAAAATTAATCATTATATACAATTAAACTAATAATAATTATTATTAAAATAATTAATTTTTACATAATAACAACAAAATTTCTGTTATTAGAGAACATAAAATGAAAAAATACGATCCGTGAGTGTATGCTCAGGTCTCCTACTAATTTGAATATAAATTTTTTCTCTGAAAATAAATAGAAATACCAAAATCCCCTTCTCTCTCTACAAATCACTTTTCAACATTTAATTTCGTTTTTTTCTCCATTATTTCTCACTGGTCTTATCTTTTTCTACATCGGCCACACTTAATATTATCTTTCTATTTAGTTTCTTCTCTTTTATTTCTTTTTTCTTCTGTATTTAACTATTCATCCATCATTAATATATATTTAAACATACTAATATTAAACCTACTTAATTATAACATTTTTCGCATTAAATATTAAACATTTCCAAAGCTTATTCTCATAAAGTTCAAACATTTAACACATTTTATCTGATAAAAATTGCTTACCATATTGAAATAAAGGATTTTAATTTTAAAAGTTCTATTATATCCCAACGATTCGTCAGAGCCTACCTCACGTAAAAAGCATCATAGTACGAAATTTTAATATTATAAAAAACAGTTCCAATAATTGACCCAACCATAGATACCTTCATCCTCTCAAACCATTTGAATTTTATGATATAAAACAACGTGGCAATACTCATTAATTCTATTTATAACTTGAAAATATTATGTAAAAGGAAACTTCTAATCATTAAGACGAAACTGACTGCGCGGTACAGGCCTCAGATGTAAGAAATTGGACGGGTGCAGCACAAGATGAAATTGTAGTGCCCATTCTTTTTGGAGACGTGTACCCCTCTGCTACCACAAGTCTGAAAACTCATTCTCAATTCTTCCATGCCAACCATGTTTGAAGATTCATATGGGACCACTGTTTCTTACTTTAATTACTCAGTTAAGCTCCGCCACATCACGCTCAACCAACCAGATGTACGCAACCAACATGACGAGTAGAGCAACATTTTACCAGAAATACAGCCAATCACAGTGATTAGTATAGTACCACTTATTTGTTCTCTTTATGGGTTCTCACTCAATACAAAATATGCATTCAAATCTATAAAACTAAATTTAATATTAAACACTACATATTATCTGCACACTGGATAAGAAGATTACTACGATAGAGACGTTTTTCAGTTCAACGCAAATGAAGCTGAATAACAAGATAAAAGTGCTGAGAATAATCAGGCATCAGTATATAACGACAGAAAAACTAAAGAAGATAATTCGACATAAGTAAATCCGGTTTATATTTCGAAACTGCTGTATTAATCTGACGCGCAAAAAGGTTAATCTTTTTGATGAAGTACCGATATCTGATAAGCACAACGTATAAGATTCGACAAAGCAAGCATCATCCAAGATTCGATAAAGCAAGCATCATCCAAAATGGTGAGGATAGAGTAGAAAGCACAACACATGAAATTAGTAAAGAATATATAAAGCAACTAAGAATCAAACAAATTCCACAAATGTGAAAATGCACTCTACAGCATAATTAGAAAGGAAGGGGTATAGAATAGAAGAATCAAAATAGTTGGGTATAGAAAGCAAAAAATGTACGCACAATCCATATCCAAAATATCAGACTGCTACAATAAATTGAGAGATGTCAACCTTGTATATTTAGGATAGCATTGTATACGGTTCAACTCAATCAGACTCTTGCAAATGCAAATTAAGCCTGCCTACACGTTTGATTCATGACCATTGTCACGGCAAGAGTTTTATGGCACTCTTAACATCTCCTTAGATTTGAGAATTCATTGCTTGCTAAACAATATATTGAAAGGATTTGGGTACAAAGAGAATAGAAAAACCAACAAGGAAGCAACGATGTTCATCACCGTTGTCGTAATAAATAAATGTCTGGCTAAAGTAAACAGTGCAAAACAGTATGCTCATCCCGTCTCTACATTAGCAATCAATAATCTCATGCCATACACAGAAGATGATGCTATTATATCCTATCAGATTAGAAATGACAGTATCAATTCATTGGAGTTCGCAATTTCACACATATCTTTCACAAACCAAACCTACAGTGGGTTCTTTATCACAATCGTCAACTCATACAATGTGGTCTGACAGACTTGTACTCAAAGCAAGACTGGAAAGACAATACCGCACTATATTAGAGTAAGAGAACTACAAATTAAAATTAAGTAGATTTCTTAGCAACCCATGCCAATGATCAGCCATCTAGTGAAACAACTCACCACACTGCTGACAATAAAATCATAGAGCACACGCCTGATACAATTATACAAAGTCTAATAACTCCATTCAAGTGCCCAGAAATGGGAAATTAAAAACAACAGAGGTACCAAAACGTACTTAAGTAAATATGGTCATTATTAAGATTTATTAACTGACAGGCTGTATTTAGACAAAGCTACATGTTTTAACAAATTAAAATGTATAGCTACATTAACAATGCTAAAATATCAAATGCATTATCATACAATGTTAACATTAAGTTCAGCTACATTAACAACGTAAAACATACAAAATGAAGTAATTTAAAAAAATAAAAAAGCATTGCTGCATCAACATGAATATTTAAATAATTTAACTAAAGAATACAAGATACTTAAAGCTTAACCATACCAATAATGATAAAATTGGAGACAATATAAACCACAAAATACCTACCAAGCTCAAAGATAAGGTTTTCCATTCTACCATAAAACCAGATAAATCCATATGGTAATTGATTTTAATCTTTAAAGTGCCCGCAAAAGAAAGGTAATATAAAAAATAAGCATGCTAGTATAAGATATGCGGCCATAAAATTATTACTATATGCGAGAAGATATTGGTTCTGCACCTATTGAGGAAAAGATAAAATAAAATTAAGGCTGTTCACCACGTATAGATGCCAGTCAGGGTGACACAAGATTAGATGACAAGGTTTTCAGCAATGTAAAACAGGAGGTAAAAGGAGAACAAGAAGGACATTAACATCAATAAAAATATGGCTTTTAACCAAGTCCAATAATGCCATGAGATCAGTCAAAATGTCTTTACATGGTGGGATAAGATTTTATTACCGATGAACAATTTAAAATATTCATATATTGTCGTGAAAATATCTTTAATCTATAACATAAGAAATTAATAAACTTGCACCTTACATTTGACAAGCAATTGATAAAATTGAGAAAACAAGATGGAAATATTGAGAAGGGAAGACGGTTCTTAAATTTACTTAAGTCCAAATTATGGAAAGAAAATCATTTAATCAGCAATTAAGGTAAACATTAGTGATTCCCAAATAACACCTAATCTCGTCATTCATAACTTATTAAAAAAATAAAGCAAACTAATTAGTTTACCAAACAAGCGTTTTAGTACAGGTCGTTTTGACAAAATGAAATACATATGCTTCAGAGAACATCACCAATTCTCAATGTCAGAATTCTTTCTGCATAGGCTCGAGACTATCCCAAGCATAGTAAACTAGTCAACGTCACAAATTACCAGAACATATTTACAAAATGATGGGAATCCCCAGTGTAAGAAAGAAATCCTATGAAAGCTTATTGGATGAGAAAATTGATTTACCACTAGAACTTGTAAACGCCAATATAGTTACAAGATGACTTGCATTTTACAATGATAATTATTACGCATCAAATATACAGTATAAACACTGTTAGAAAATAATTATACACTTGCAGACACCATTACACTTACAACCTGACCAACACTGTATAAAGTAAATTATCAGATTATCATAGCATCAAGACAGCATGACTAAATCATTGCATTAGTAAATATTGATAAACATAAATAAAACGAAACAACCACAGCATTGAGCAACTTTTGTTAAAACTAACCACAAGAAAATGTGACTAAGTACAAACTCAGCTAATAAATCCAGAACCATATAATTAAAACAGGCTGTAACAGCCCAGATAATCCTTCTAAAAGTACAAAACTAGTCTATCTCAACAGGGGTTTTAACTAATAACATTCATATGAATCAAGGCTTAAAAGGGGAGCAGATGAAGTCAAGAGGCTGTAAAAGTACAGGCTAACACATTCATTACACCAGAGTACATAGTCTGCAATTCACGCAATCACCAGAGGCACAAAGCATCTGCACCCAATAAGCGATGATACACCTGAATCAAACATCCATTCAACTCAATTCATCATTTCACAACCACCATCCAAAGTACATTATTATATTGTAAAAACAAGACAAGAAAAATAAACAAATCATTGCTCACCCTTTCTTAGGAACCAAATGCACAAACGGCCCAAGTCAGGGTACCAAGTATATGTAACCAACAACATAGTTTGAAAGACCAATTAACAAACACAACGAATTATTTATAAAAGTGAAAACACAAATACAAAAACATGTGCAACATGATAAAATTAATCGAGCAGAGGAAGACAAACAAAAGAACACACAAAAGAACTACAAACAAGATGAGTGCTAGCAAAACGACCAAACTGCAATAACAGGGCACAGATGATAAACAAAGTTATTTGGAACATAAAATAAGAAAAAAAACAGTACCTGATAAACTTTCAATAACATATAGTCATCAAAACATCATAAAAAAATATAATATACTAAAACAAAACAAATTAGAAGGCTGAGTTGAATTACGCCATACATTTTATTGATGTGCATTTCATCACAAACTCACTATCTACAATCAACATCAATATAGGATTTAGTAAGCTACTGATGCATAAGAGAATCACAGTATTCACTGTTCGGGATCCAAAACCACAAATCTGCTACATTATCCCCAACAACGCAAGTTATTAAATATTTTTCAGTCTAAAAAATACATACAATATACAATCAAAAAAATAAAACAAGGCCAAAAACCAACAGTAATCAAAACATACACATACACACAGAACATAATCAGACTAACAACCAAGCAGTCCATACAGAAATATAACGGAAAAGAAAACATGAACAAATTGCACTTCCACCGCACAACCTTCAAAGAATTTCAGAAACAAGAACAACCAGTATTACCTCTTTAGTAGTAAGGAGGCACATTTGGGTACATCGAACCAGGTGGAACTCTAGGCACTGGAGAAGCACCAGAAGGAGGGTGATGCTGGTTCTGGTATCCAGCCGAAGCTGATAAACCATAATGACCACCCTCGGGATACCCTCCACCACCTGCAGGCATGCCGCCAGAACCCGGCAATCTATACAAAGAACCAGCACCACCACTAAGCCCACCACTTGCTCCTCCAAGCCCACCACCAACACCAGCACCTCCACCAGCACCTCCTAACCCACCTGCAGCACCAAATCCCGCAGAGCCCGGCCCACCGTATCCACCATAAGGCCCACCCATCCCGGCGCCGTAACCACCAGCACCGGCCATAGAACCGGGTACGGGGTTGGATGAATTCAGAGGATGATTATGGTTACCTAACGGAGGCTGTCCACCAAACCCACCATACGAACCCAACCCGACCGGTCCCCCATATTGCGGGCCGCCATACTGCCCAGGCCCAGACCCCGCCGCAGGAGGCATCCCCATTCCAGCCCCCACTCCATCCCCATGACCGTGCTGAACATTCCCATGGGCCTGACCCGAATCTGGTCCGGCTCGCTTACCCTGCTTACCATCTGTTATCGCCAGTTTACAACTCAATTGCCTTCCTTCCACAGTCTTGACAGGATCTAATAACGCAGCTTGAGCCCCTTCAGGAGTCTTATAAACAAAAAGCGCAAACCCCTTTGATTTTCCAGTTTGTTTATCAAACCCTAAGGGTCCCTCTTCGATCTCACCGTACACAGAAAAATGCGCGAGGAGCTTGTCCGCGGGAAGGTCCGGCGGCACGTTGGCTACGTAGATCTTCCTGAGTCCAACATCGGCTGCGTTGGCATTCGACGCGGAGTTTCCCGCTGCAGCGAGCTGCGTGACAGTAACGCGCCCGTCGATGCGCTTGCTGGGTTCGCGGAGGGCGAGGACGGCACCGTCCACGTGGCGGAAGGTGACGAATCCGTAGCCCTTGGACTTGCCGGTTGCCTTGTCAATGATCACGACAGCCTCCTCAAGCTCGCCGTAGGTGGAGAAGAGTGAGCGGAGGCCATCTGTGGTGGTGTCCCACCCGAGGCCCCGCACGAAGAGTTTGCGCTGCGACACATCGGGGTCCGCGACGGCACGCACGGAGGCAAGAACGTCGGCGTGGCGAGCCACCGCGTCCTGAAGGATGTCGAGAAGCTGCTCCGGGGTGAAGCGCTCGATGAGTTTTCGCGCCTCGGTGGGAGAGAGTTTAAGCGGGTCGGCATCACCGAAACCATTTTCATCAAGCTTGCGCTTCTTGGTCGGATCCATTGCAATTGGGATTGGAATTTGGAAGAGATTGACGATTGAGTGTAGGAACGGTTAAACCCTAACCTAACCCTAATTTGGCGCTCTTCTCAGAAAGTGAGACTGAAACTCAGAGTGAAGAGGGGAAAAAGGGAAAGATATTGGGGAATATATATCCAAGCTGCACGTTGGGCCTTTTCATAGGCCCAGGAGATAAAGCCAAGGTTTGAACTGCGTCCCATGTAAACTTTTAAAATATTTTAATTCAAAGATAATTATTGTAGGTGTTATATTTTCAAATGTATACTAGTACACTCACCTTCCGTACGTACGGAACGTATTTATTTTATTTTATGTACTAAAATAATAAAATAATAAAAATATTATGTAATAAAGTATTATGAAAATTAAGTTATATTATTGTAAATATTTTTATTAATTTACTAAAATAGTAAATCTAAGTGATGCAATAATAATTTCAGATTTAAATATAATAAATAGAATTGATATCACAATATAATATAATTAATTAATTTTACAAAATGATTATAATAGCCTATGACTTGTGCAAATATTTTTTTTGTTTTTTTTTATTTTAAATTTTTTTAGAATAATAATATAATTGTTATTATATTTTTTAACCATTAAAAATACTAATAATAATATTAATATAAATTATAAATTATAAAATTTTTAAAAGATTAAAACTCTATTTAAAAAAAGTATTTAGTATAACAACGTTTTTTGTAAGGCCCATGAAAAATTGGCTAAATACTTTCTGCCCTAAAGTTAGTGGGCTGCCCTTGTAAGTGGACCTAAGGCCAACCCAACAGATAAAGTTACTAGGTCTGCCCTAAACCTAACATTCTTCCCATTTTCAGAAAATTATTGTCCTTGCCTTGAGCCGCAGCCGCCTTTTACTTCTGCTAGGATTCCAACGTTCTTCAGATTCACGTTTAGCTTGGCCATTGTTCTGCTCACGTAAGTACTCTTTCACCTTATCGTCTCTGTCTAGTATATTTTCGTAGCCACAGTGGGAAACTCTGTATTAACTCGTTTAACCCGCTGTTCCAGTTTGCGAGTCGGGTTCTAGAGCTGCTGTGCTCCTTAGTTTTGTGCCGAAAGACCTGTACGAACCCATTTTCAGATAGGGAAGCTCTAGCTCACTTGCATATTTCGTTTTTGTTATGTTATGAATTGTCGTGTTGAAGTTATGGGGCTGGTATGATGTGGTTATGAGCTGTGAATGTGTTAATGTATGTGGGATGGGCTGGCTTGGGTCGCTGTTGCAGGAAAACAGTGACGAGACCTACTAATTTCGCCCAAGCGAGCTAGTCTTGCCTAGGCGAGACAAACAGGGACTCGCCCAAACCCTTTTGCGCGAAGAGGTCGCCCAGGCGACCCGCTCTTCTTTTGAGCGAGCATCTCGCCCAGGCGAGAAGGGTCTCGCCTAAGCGAGATCCCGCGTGTGCTCCTACTGCCTTATTCGAGCCCTCGCCTAGGCGAAGAGGACTCGCCTGGGCGAGAACGTCTCGCCTGGGCGAGAACGTCTCGCCTGAGCGAGACCCTTCAGCCTGAGCGAGGTGCTGGGCGAGGCAGTGCTGAGTTTTGGTTGTATGTTTACTCTCGGGTGATTGGAATTGTTTGGGTATGATTGCTATGATGAGATACATGTACGTATGTATGGATATATGCCTAATGGAGTGTTATGTATGCGTGACATGATTCATGAATGGTGCATGATGGGTATGGTGGGAACTTAGCATGTGAAAGGAATGAGTGGTTTGGAACTAAAGTAACATGGCATTGATATGAGATGAGGCCCTAGATTCATGGGGTGGTGATGACTAGTAATATGGATTCAAAATGTGATGCGTATGAGGAATTAATCCCAGGGTTGATATGAAATGGTAAACATGATTTAATGTTCTCTTATCGTTGATTTATGAATGTTGGTCCGTGTCAGCGTGTAATTCCTTGGGGTCTCTAGGTGAGACTTCCGAGACTGCGCTTCAGTGGTCGGGACGTAATTCCATGGCCCCTGTTAGTGGGTGCCCATGGTGGTGCCCTATTTGTATAACTAGGTAAGGATTCAAGGTAAGGACTGCATCCTGACACTCTAAGGGGCCAGTTAGTCTCACTTAGAGCGGACTGACTCCTATGGTGAGAGTAGCAGGAGGCCTGAAATTCATTAAGGGCTAACCTTGTTGTGAGGGAAAATGATTCAATGAAACACTTGTAACACATAGCTCAGGGGTGAGCAGCTCGGGGGTGAGCAGAGGTATCCACCACAAGTGCGAGCGTCCGCTGAATCCGACCCAGTTATATGTATCCGGATGAGTCGAGTCGAGTCGTAGTGTATTGTTTGGAAGGTCGTAATATGTTGTGTGACGTATGTATGATGGACTGTGAATATGTATCTGATTTCATTGATTGAATGACTGTATGCTCTAGCTTACCCTACGTTTATTGTGGTGTGTTCTGCTGTGTGGTACTCTCTCTTGCGATGATCATCAACTTGTTGGTGTGAGCAGATGCGAGGAACACCCGCGGACAACAGGGCGGTGATGGTTCCGCGGCATGATCTACATGGGCTGGTTTTAGTTTCTTTAGTAGGCTTCTCTTTAGGGCTAAGGCACATGTACTTGCTTGTTCTTTGATTAACATAATTTTCCTTGTAAACTCGTTAATCGGTTCTTTTTGGGCATCGTGGTGTGCCTAGGTTTTAAGGAGTTGGGTTTTGAACTCCAGGACTGCGCTTTTAAGTTATCTTGTGACGCTTCCTTTAATTTCGTATATTAAATTAAATGGGGTGTTACATTTTCTATAATTAAAAAAAGCACACTTATAATAATAACTCCATTATAAATAGTAATAATAAAAAAAATAATGATACCAATAATAATAATAATAATATTAATAATATTATGTTATAAATATTAATATTAATGCTAACATTAAGCTAATGTCAACTATAATAATCATTATATATAAAGATATACATTAACAACAAAATAAATAAAAATGACAAGTAATTGAAATAAGATCTCGTACTAAATTAATTTAAGATGTTTGTCTAACTATAATAATAATAATACTATTATAATAATATCTCGTAGTAATAAAAATAAAAATAATACAATAATTACATATATATAATGAGATATACATTTGTTGTGTCCTCTTTTGTTTATACAATTTTATCCTCTTAATTATTATTTGTTAAATTAAAATAAATAATAAAAATTATTTTTCCATTTTATCATTTTAATAATTTTAGTAACTATTTTTTTAATTCAAATAATTACACAAATATAAAAATAAAATGAGCAACAAAACAAATAAAAAGTGTAAGTAATTGAGATATAATCCCGTAGTAAATAAATGTAAAATATGTGTTTAACTTTTATAATAATAATAATAATAATAACAATAATAATAATAGATAATAATAATAATAACACTTAAATAATATCGAGTAGTAATAAAAATAATAATAATAATCATAATAATGATAATAATAATAATAATAATAATAATACAACTACATATATAAAGTGATAAATATCTTTGGTGTCTTTTTTGTTTTTTAAATTTTACCCTCTTAATTGTTATATTTTAAACTTAAATAATTATTTAAAATAAAAAAAATATTTTTCAGTTTTATTATTTTACTAATTTTAGTAACTATTTTCTTGAATTGAAATAAGGGTTAAATATGGTTTTGGTCCCTTAACTTTTAGTGAATTTTGGAATTATATGATTTATTTTTGTTTGTATATTTATTTTGGACTCAACTGAGTTTTTATATTGTTTATAGGTTTAATGCACGGTTTGGATTGTGTCTGATGTAAATTTTTAAAATATTTTTATCAAAAATATTAATGTAGGGGTTATGTTTTCAAATATATATTACTAACTGTTTCTGCGGAGAACAAGTAGGAGAAGTTAAACATAAATATCATTTTACCTCAATCCACAATCTCTTTAGTTAGCTTCTCCATAAATTATTTAAATCTAATAAAAGTCTTAGTAATTTATTTCTATACGTAGGCTTATATGATTTATTTTTGTTTGTATATTTATTTTGGACTCAACTGAGTTTTTATATTGTTTATAGGTTTAATGCACGGTTTGGATTGTGTCCGATGTAAATTTTTAAAATATTTTTATCAAAAATATTAATGTAGGGGTTATGTTTTCAAATATATATTACTAACTGTTTCTGCGGAGAACAAGTAGGAGAAGTTAAACATAAATATCATTTTACCTCAATCCACAATCTCTTTAGTTAGCTTCTCCATAAATTATTTAAATCTAATAAAAGTCTTAGTAATTTATTTCTATACGTAGGCTTATATGATTTATTTTTGTTTGTATATTTATTTTGGACTCAACTGAGTTTTTATATTGTTTATAGGTTTAATGCACGGTTTGGATTGTGTCCGATGTAAATTTTTAAAATATTTTTATCAAAAATATTAATGTAGGGGTTATGTTTTCAAATATATATTACTAACTGTTTCTGCGGAGAACAAGTAGGAGAAGTTAAACATAAATATCATTTTACCTCAATCCACAATCTCTTTAGTTAGCTTCTCCTCGGCTCACGTAAGTCATTTGCTGGTATCACGGCTTGGACCCATGAGGGGTTACCTGCAGAGAGGACTACGATGATTAAGTCAGCCAAAAGATTAATCATCCAAAAGATTCTCAGAAAGTCAAATCTCGTGATTAAGGGATTAATGAATGCGTACATTTAATTGTTGGGGTCCACACGTAGTTATAGTTTATTAATTATGTCTGGCCATGTCATGGGCTGGGCCATTGTTTGGGCCACAGGTGGGCCTGGGCCTGGCCTAGACCCCTTAGTTCAATCACTGTTGGCCTTAGGGGCCTTGCCTGTAATACTTTAAGTCTAGAGTGGTCGACAAGTCTCGTTTTGTCTTCTGAAGTAAGGGGCCTATGCCGCTTACGCTTGCCCGTTGATTCATTTGATAATTGATTGCGTGCTTGTGAGATTTATATAGGCGGGTTTAACTGTGTAGTTCCTTTAGGCCGCCTAGATGTAGTACACTAACAAATTAGGTTAAATAGTAGTATTTTTAAGTTTAGATTTTTCATTTTAGGAAGTTCACACTTTTGGTTTGGGTTAATTAATAATTTCACATACCAAACGCGCACCAACGATTAAGCCATACAATTTTTCATGATGTAATGCACATTATAAATTTAAAACACACGTATATTTCATATTTTATAATCAAATAAAATAATTAAAATAAATACAACAATAATTAAATAAAACAATCACTTAAATAACTCAAATAATTTTTATATATGTCATAATTAAGTTAAATAAATTAACAATCTTAATCAAGCCATTAATTTTTTTATAGATTTTCTTTATTCTAATTTTCTCGGATCCTACACAGATTGATTATCTCGTTCATTCATAGTTAAATTCTTCATCAATTATCTTGTAATTATCATTCATTAAGCATGAATTCTAAATAAAATAAAATTAATCAAATAAACATCAATTAATTCATTAAGTATCTCTCACTTCTTCAAGTGTCTAGGTTTGAGATTTCTATTCTTTTACCTCTTCAATTAAACAAACAAAATATTGTTAAAATTAAGCAGAAAAATAAATTGTTAGAATTAAGCAAACTAATGATAACTTTAATTAAAGACCAAGATCGATTTATCAACAACGTTAAAAAACAACTCCAACAACAAAAAATATAACTAAAAAATAATAAAGGATGTAAACACAATTTGTTTAATTCATTAAGTATCTCTCATTTTTATAATAGTCCACGTTCAAGATTTATATATTTTTATCTCTTAAATTAAGCAAACAAGATATTGTTAGAATTTAAAAAAAAAGTAACAAGAATTTAAATAATAGACAAAATTAAATTATCAACAAGCGTTCAAAATCAATTTGAATAGTAAAAGTTATAATTCAAAAATTGGATGAATGAACCTAATTAGCATAAAACTTCATAATTCACTATGAAATCACAAGAAAATAAACCCAAAAAGGTTTAGCCTTGCATGTGGAAGACAATAAAAGTATTACAAAAGAGAAAATAACATAGTCTAATCTATTTTATATGGTAGAGTTGTCAATGGTAGTGTTGATGGTCCTTCGTCTTTAGCCCTTAAGTCTATAAGGGCTAGAGTTAAGGTAGTGTCAATATATGTTGAATTAAGCAAATAAGAGATTATTAGAATTAAACAAACAAGAAATTGTTAGAATTAAGCAAACTAACAAGAATTTCATTTAAAGACCAATATCAATTTATCAACAAGTGTTAAAAAGCAACTCCAACAACAAAAATTAGAATTAAAAAAGAATAAATGATGTAGGCACGATCTAATTAATTCATTAAGTGTCCCTCATGCCTCCAATCGTCTACGTTCAAGATTTATATTCTTTTATCTCTTAAATTAATAAAACAAGAGATTGTTAGAATTAAAAAAAGCTAAAAATAATTTAAATAAAAGATCAAAATTGAATTATCAACAAGCGTTCAAAAACAATTTTAATAGTAAAAATCATAATTCAAAAAGATCAAGCAATATAAGCACACTTTGTTACAAAATTGGATGAGTGAATATGATTAGCACAAAACTTCATAATTCACTATGAAATCATAAGAAAATAAACCCAAAAAGGTCTAGTCTTGCATGTGGAAGGCAAGAAAAGGTATTGCAAAAGAGAAAAGAGTAGACTCTAATCTATTGTATGTTGTAAAGTATGGTAGTGTCAATGGTCCTTCGTCTTTAGCCCTTAACTCTATATATAATCTTTACAACTTTAAATTAGTAAATACTTGATTATGCATAATCTCAATTATCAAGCGTTATTTTTGTCTTTTTGGCATAAGACGCACTAAAAGGAAAGTTCTCATAATATCTTCAAATCATATATACATCTTTTCTTCTTAAGGAATTAAATAAAAAATATATATAAATCATAGTTGAGCATCATTGCTTATTTCTATTTTTAGACTGCGTACATTTCCTTAATAAAATTGTTAAATTCAAATAAGCAAATCAAATTTTTGTTGGTGGGCTTAGAGGTCCACTAGATCATGTATTGAAACTCATTAGACAAGTACTCTAATGAGACATAACAAACTAGACGATCTAATGAGACTCAACAGACTAGATACTTTGTGATTTCATTTATTCCTCAGTTGCACAAAACACATGTTAGAACGTTTAAGTGGCATGTGTGCATTCAAAAATAAAAGCCACTTACCATAAAAAATTCAACACATAGGTGACCATCAAATCCTCTAATGAAATTCAACATACCAGACATTTTCGTGAGACTCGTTTGATTGGATTATTTGACATCTACGAAGGCTCAAAGACTAATTTTTATCATTGATTTTAGTTGAAACTTAGATAATACCAATCAGGCAAATTCCAATTAAAATATTAGCTTTAGTCTCTAATACACTTCAATAAAGCTAAGATTATATGTCATACATGTGAATAAAAAAGTAATCATCAATGACAATGTTTTATACTTAGTTGTTTGAGCACTTATCAAAATCATGGGTGTTGGAATTTTCCTTGACAATCTCCCCTTTTTTATGGTGCTTGAAACAATGAAGTTTAAAAGATGATGTTTTCAAAAAGTTTAAATAAATCAAGTTTTCACAAAAATATTTTTCAACATCAAACAAGCTTAGATATATATGAAAATTTAAGAAGGGAGTTTGATGGGTTATCAAACTATTGAAGCTAGTCTGATCATATCAAGGAGATATAATCTTTATAATTTGGTACAAGGCAAAATCATACATGAGACAAAGCAATTTCAATATAGAGTCTTTAAACATAAAATCCTATTATTTTGATCTTCCTACATTGTATCGAGATTAATATTTTTTTTCCTTTTCTATTTTCATTTAGGCTCTTATGTATCATGCCATGTTATTCATGAAATAGTTTGCTCTTAATCTAGTTCTTAATTGCTTTAACTACATTTAATGAATCCAATGGGAAGGGAGAATTAAGGAATTAAAAGATGAACTATAGATATTGAACGATAAAGGAATTGAACAATTAAGGAACCAAAATTCTTACACATATTAGTGATAGGGGGAGCATGTGCATTTGCGTGTGTTTGTTATCTTGTGTGCACTACTTGGGTTTATAATTCAAATTCACAAGCTTGACAATCCATGAAAGACTTAGCTTCATCAACTCAATGGAGATTGGCTTCATCAAATCAGAGGGAGATTGTTAGCACACATGATTTGATGCTTGAAGATTTGATGAAAATATATAAAGACATTGCATAGTGACGTGGTGAAGTTAAGGTAAATTGATGAAAATGTGAGGACTTGAAGATATGAGTGTTGATCCAGCTTGGTATGTGTGTATGTGTGTGCGCGCACGCTAAATCTGGGTTTCACATGAAGATCACAAAACTTGAAACTTGGACCTCTACGTAAAGTCAATTTGGCATTGTATATATGGTTGTTGTCTTTTAACATGAGTTTTTAATAAGTTAAATGACTTGTTGTCATAGTTCAATAAGTTACACATTCAATCAGCTGAATTAACTTTTAATTAGCTGATTTAACTCAAGTTAAGTGAAATCAACAAATTGAACAGAAAAATCAACTTGTTGAATATGCCAACGGATAAGCTATATATTCTGGTTTTTCAAGGAGAGCTAAAACACTTGTTATTTTTGAGCCTGAAATCATTCTAATCTTTTGGAAAATTCTCTCTCTCCGAATCACACAAAAGTACAATAGTTCGTGAAGAATCTTTGAATTTCTTAGGTTTGGTTGGCTAGGGAGAGCCATCATTCAAATTTGATCTTTCTCAGGTTTTTGGGTTTTGCTTGGTGGTTTTCCAAGCCCTTCAAGTGGGATCCAATTGTGCTTTTTGAGACTCTTGTGAGATTCAAGAGTCTTGATGTTTGCTTTTTATAACACTCTAGTCGGATATTACTTAATAAAAGAAAATTATAATTGAAAATAAATTCAATTGTATGATATTACTCTCAAAACTCCGGAAAATTAAAAAACATTAAACATGTCTAAATCCAATATCAAAAATTCACAATTAAACCATTACAAGTTCAAAAATCCCAAAGTCAACGTAAAATAATTACAAGTTTATACCAAAACATAATTTCTCTATCAAAGTCCCAACCGCTAGCCCCCACTCTGTCTTTAGGCCTCGCCATCAACACTTGGATTATCATATGCTCCTGTGTGATAAATTACACGATCATCTTCAAACAAAAACAGAAAGGGTGAGCTTAAAAGAAATAACATGCATAAATAATAATATAGACCTCACCCAAATTAACTTAACCAATTTCTCACTTTTAGATACCTCCATAATATGAGGTACATAGAAAACCTTATTCTCATAACCTATATGAGATTAACACATATTCAACCATGGTCTTAGGGATTCCATATGGGTCCTCGAACCTGCCCACTCATGGTACAACTCTACGAACCTCCCCGCTTGTAGTCCAACACACGTGAACACATCCTGTTATGAACTTCCTCGCTCATAACATCCTCAAGTGTGAGCATGGAACATACGAACCTCCCCGCTCATATCCCCACACAAGAGTACATCCAATACGAACCTCCCCATCCATATTAATCACAAGTTTCCAACTCCATTATGAACCTCCTTGCTCGTAATTTATATAATCATATCCCATACTAAAAACCATCACCACGACCTATAAGGCCCACTTTATTTTTTTTTTGCCCTCATTTTAAGGGCCTACCCTAATCAGTTGGGCCTAAGGCTGGCCCATAGGGTGCCTAAAACCCCTAAGCCAGCCTAACCCTCTCATTTAAGCTCACTTTGCAAAAACAGTACCTTGTTCACTCCTTCTTTTTCCCTCAACAGTGCTCTGTGTAATGTCCTAGCCGGAAATTACTCATTTAAAATAAAAATCAAGAATAATATATATATATATATATATATATATATATATATATATATATATATATATATATATATATATATTTAAATTTATTTTAATTTTTATTTATAAAAATATAA
>Ga0214542_1005754_pt1 | contig 23262 bp, 12 predicted proteins | sample CNSS1metaG_FD_160096 | JGI IMG/M metagenome (GOLD analysis project Ga0214542, IMG submission 160096) | Root nodule microbial communities from cowpea collected in UCLA plant growth center, Los Angeles, California, USA - CNSS1 | ecosystem: Host-associated > Plants > Roots > Nodule | place: USA...
TTTTACAAGTTTTTATAAAACTATTTTTTTATCTTCTTTTTCTTTTTTCTCATACTATTCATCAACAATTATTTTTTTCATATTTTCTCCATACATTTCACTTTAATTTTTATAAATATACTTTTATTTTGTTCATTAACTTAATAACATTACAATATCATCAATTATAAATATAATTCGAAAAATGTGTACACGCAGGCGCGATAGCGCCTGTGTTTACACTAGTGTTTATAATTTTTTTTCGCTCATAGTCTTTAATAAATTTGTACCTTTTCTTTTGTTCTCCGTGTCTTTTATAATATTTTTTATTTTATTTTTAATTAAACTTATATGGTTTATGTTGACATTTTTAAATTAACGAGTGTTTATTAAGTCACTACATCAGTATGACTGGTGTGTATTCTTTTAAATTACCTTCTTAAAAAAAAAATCAGTGATAAATATAATGTTGTTTTGCTTCTATTAGGATTTGTACTTCTGACATTTTTTTCAGTATTCTTTATTTAAAGGTCAAATTCAAAGATGAAAATGAATAAGTATATGTTTTTTTATCATTCTCTATATTATTTTCGTCTGACCGTTAAAAGTAAAAAAATAAAACAAAAAACAGGTTGCAAATCTTAATGAAAAAAAATATTTTTTTTTATATCACATTGATTTATTTATTTATTCTTTAAATAAAATAAGTTTTAAACAAATATGTTCAAAATGAAAAATCTTGAACATTATTCAAGACAATAAACAATAAGATCTTAAATAAAGATAAATTTTTTATTGGAGATCAAGATGAAAACAAAAATTATTGAAGACAAAAACTAATATAAATAGATTTATCATTACAGAAGTAAAAAAAAAATGTGTTCATTTTCCTCGGTGACAAACATATCACTTAATGAATAATAAACTATAGGAACTAAAATAAAAATTATTGAAAATTAAAATAATCATAAGACTGTTCATTTACACCTATTGTAGTGTGCCAAGGGAATAGGGTGCAATGATTTGAGAGAAAAAATTGTGTTCAATACAATAGATCTGAGACTGAAAGAAGAAGAGAAAGAACGAGATAGGGAAAATTTTCAATCTCATTTGAAATGAGATTATTTGAGAGTGATTTTGTTAAATTATCCTTGTATCCTCAATTTTTTTAACTTCAGTTCAAGTTTGGAACCGATTCCAATTTAGGTGAAAATTGCATAATTTTTTGTCTTTGAATGTATCATATTCCACATTTGTATAATAATAATAATAATAATAATAATAATAATAATAATAATAATAATAATAATATATTAGTTTTAACCATAAGAGAAAAATTGTAATCTTACATTTCAATTTATTAAAGTTTTATTTTTTATCTATTACATAATTTATATTATTCACAAATTTTCACAAACCTTACCTCTAAATTTACATATTTTCATTCCCAAATCTTTAAAAAAAAATAACATACATTTTACTCTCTCTAATCCACTACGATCCATTTCCTCCCTCTCCCCAAATCAATCTTTTAAGTGAAGAAAGCCTAAGTAAAATGCTGGATAAAAAAGTTTTCTAATCCTTTACTTTTTAAACAGTGGATGGGAAGCATGAATTGGTCAATAATTAAAATACAAAGCTCTACCACATTCCTTAACTATTCTGGTTCACTGTATTGTATAGAAACTTAACTCACTATATTTACTTCTCCTTTCTTTTAACTAACAAGAGAATGAAAAAAGAAAAGACAACTTTCTTAATAAATCTGCTTTTGCATTTCATTACAGTTACAAATGTAAGATTTTTTTTTTAAAATAACGTAGGCATTTATAATGAATGATGTTTGCTATGTATGAGTGAACATGAAATGTGTGGTTTTGTATATCTACAGAATAACAATATCTGGCTTGAGGTATCATCAGCAATATTATGAAGGGGCGTGAAAAGAATTGGTATTACTATGGTTAACTTGGGAAGTCATACAAGGAGACAGGAATTAACTGGTTTGATAAATTTTGCAATAAAAGTTATCATTCAGTTTTTTCCCTTAACACAGCTGTGGGTACATATACAATGGATGGTTCATTAGAATGGGGTTCATCTGAACCCTTTACACTGAAACTTTGAATTGTTGATAATTTTTGTTTCATACTAACTAGTTTTTGCTTCAATTTGCATAGTCTTTCAAATTCCAACTCTGCCGTCTGGGAATCTCCTACAAATTTAAAACTTACCAACCTCTTCTTTTTCTTCTTCAATAGTATCTTCAAGCTCACATCATCACTGATCTCCATAGACTCCTGAAGGGGAAAAAGCAGTGAAAACTTGTTAACCGAGGACCATCCCAATGCAAGAGAATTATATTATATATGATAAAGACTACTGGAAAAGCACCTTGTTGCCATTTTCTTCAGGAGGTATTTTCTTGCTAGAAAACTTAATTTTCTTTCTTCCACTGACATTTTTAACATCCTTCTGAGAATGACTTGTAGTAAATTTCAAGGTCTTTGATTTCAAAATATCAGTTTTCTCCTGATTTTGTAATGTGGAGTTCTTTGTGGAAGTGATTCCCTTAAGTTGATTTGCTTCTCCTGCTTGATGCTGAACAAAATCCACTTATATCAGAGTTCATTGCAAATTCCAAAGGACTACAAAATTTGACTGTCTGACACAAAAGGAAGTAGTAAATCTACACACACAAAAAATGCTAAGTTTACTCTCTTAGTCTTCTCATATAATTCTAAGGCTTCTCTCTGTTTTCAGTCATCGATTAATCCTATTATATGATTTTAGTTATAGTAATCTAAAATTGCAAAGCTCAACATTTGTTCAGAATCAATTTCATAAGAAAAATAAGTGTGTTTTAAACACTATTATAAACAACTAGATGACAGTTATAAGAAGAGCTACTAGTGCAAGAATTGTTTAAAGAAAAGAAAGACAAAATAGACTTGCATAAATTGAACAATGAGATATTAAACTTTGGCTGGCTTACCTTTCTGCTTTTAAGTGCCAAGTAACGTGCATTTTTGAACCATTTGCTGACCTGCATTTTCTAGCACAAGTTAGCAACAGAAAGTTTGAACAAATAAAGTGTTTCTAGACATGTGTGCATCAGTGTGCATCAGCAAATTCGAATGGAAGATAGATATAAAGTAAGTCGGCACCTTCTCAGTGTCAAGTCCTAGCTCTTTTGAAAGATTCTCTCTAATAGATCTTGGAGGAAGTTCATTCACAGCAAAAACTTGGCGAAGCTTCTGGCTCATTTCATAATAAGATGAAAGGAGAATGAATTAAAAGCGCATATAACCCTTTTATAGATAAATTGACCAAGTGTTTCTAGTAGTACCTCAACTGAATCACGTGGAATCCTAAAACAATGTCTTTTGATATTTGTGCCTGAAGAATTTTTTCTTGGTATGTTGTTGTTGTGCTCATTATTGGGGTGAATGTTCTCACTTTCATGCAACGTCATAAGAGAATCAACAGCATCACACTCCTTTTCTCTCCGCTTTCTTTTGCCAGGACCCCAGTCTTCGTCTTCACTCAATTGTTCATATGCAGGAGCTTCCTTCCCAAACATTTCCTGGGAAAATGAACTCAGATGAATCTTCTTTTCCATTATAAGACAGCAAACAAATCAATGACAACTTCATATACTTACATCATAAAGCTGCTTGTAATCAACAGCTTTTCGCTGCCTACGCCCACAGGCTTTGCCCTCAGACTCATCAGAATCTATGCTGGTATTGACAAAAAGATATTCATGACTGACACCATGTACTGGAAAATGTTCATCTTCGGAATAACACAGACTGGTAGAACTGCTTAAATCATCAGATGCACTATCATTACTTCCTTCCATGTTGATATTGTGGCTGTCTTCTTTCCTCTCTGGGTCATAATCATCATCTTCAGAATCATCTGACGGCCATTCTTCTTCAGGATTCCGTAATGTAGTCTCACCATCAGGTATAGCAGCCTCTTCTTTGAATACATCCTTTAATTATGCCAGAAAGGAATTATTAGGTGAACCAGTAGGAATATAAGGAATAATATATGTAGAGAGAGATGAAAACAGAAAAATAAATGGTGTTAAGAGATAATAAGATTAAAAACCTGCCAAGCACTGTGCAAGGAGAAGTGAGTTCCAAGATGAGCATTCATAGCTTCCAGTATTTCCATCTTACATTCACAGAAATTACAAAACCAGTCCTGCCCTCCAGGAGGAACTGCAATGTATAATTAAACAAATAATTTCTTTAATGAAGTCAAAACAGAGGAATTGCAACCTAAAGAACAACTTGTTATCATATAATGGAATTTAACTTACCATTTTCAGTGTCTAAAGAAGGGTCCACACATTTTTGGTGAAAAGCACGCTTGCATGTACCATAGCATCGTATAACATCATTATCTGAAGGTTCTTTACGCTTGCACTTAGCACAGATGATCTAGATTGAGAAAAATAGAAGACTGAATATACAGTTTTCAAAATGTGCCTTGTCATTCCATACATGATACAACTTGACTTAAGAAAAGGCATGAGAGATGGCTCTCCGTTAGAAAAATAAGAGAAGGTATGAAGCTGGTTCACAAGTATTAAATGGAAAGAATAGAGAAACATTTAATACAATGAAGTGCTGATACTTGCTCACATGTTCATGACAACCAGATCCACCTGGAGCGATTGCAGAATCTTCAATGCTACTCAATGAACCAAGGGAATCCAATTGGCGAATGGCATCACGAATACCAAGTCTACATTTTAAAATTTGTTTCCTTGCTCGTTGTAGCTCCTTTTCTGGCCTAATCTTTTCTCGACTGTGAAAGGAGTTTCCATCAATGCAAAAAATAGAATAATGATGAGCCACACTGCCATTTGTCAATTTGTCAAGAGCTAGCGTTGATCAAAATAGCTAATAATTGTTTTCAGGTTAAGATTGCACTGCATTGCCATAAGCAGTTGTCCATGAAGAATGTTTGGAGACACCAATCCATTCTGGTTTATAATCAACGGTACAGCATAATCATTCTAAGTTTTTCATGCAAATAAATTCGGCTCAAATGGGTACATGAAAACTCCAGCTATCACCTAATTCAATGGAAGTGTAACTCAATAAACCAGTCATTTATCTATTTACATTTCTCTTGAATAATTTAATCTCCTAAACATTTCAAGTAACATAGAGCATGCACCTCTTAGAATAACAGTAACGAAAATCAATTAAAAGGAACACCTCCTAACTAAATAAATTAAAAGGTAACATATGCATGTTATTCACCCAACCTTTTTAGACAAGAAGAAAGCTATAGGAAAACTTATACCGTACCTCTGACCTTTCCAACCTTCTCCAGAGTAAGCATCAATAAGGTTCTGCTCTAGCTTCATTTTGATTAAAAGATACCGTGCTCTCCTCTGCAGGCGTGAAGGATCATCAAGATCCAAGTTGTTCCTTTGTCTTTTCTTTGTTCTCTTTCTCTTCATTTTTTGAAGCTTTACCTCCCCATCAGCATTTTTCCCCTCTTTTCTAGAGTTAAGAGAAGCTCTTTTGTCTTGTATCTTTGAGAATGGCTTCTGTGAAGATTTTCTGTTCTTCGAAGGCAATTTTTGTCCAGTAGTCAATTTCTTCTCTGAAGAATCCTTACGAGGTCCTTTGATCTTGAGGGAAGAGATAACTCTCTTCTTTGATAAGTCAGTGCCAACATTTTTTGTGTGAGATTTCGGTTCCACTTTCACCTTATCCTTCTTCCCTTTCGTACGTGCCTTCAAATGACCAGATTTTTTAGATCCTTTGTCGTTTGACTTCTTCACACCATCCCGCATATTGATTGATATGTTAAATCCTGAAATTTCAGCACAAAACATGAATCTTGCGAAAACAAAGACAACGATTTCACAGAAATTGGTCTTGTCAATGCATACTAAGTTGCTCGTTATCCATTGATCGGGTATAATTACACAATTACCTTCAACATACACAGAAGAAAAAGGTTGAGTAGTTAAAAAACGAGCATTACAATTGATCAAATTCTTGAAATCAAAGCAGGATGGAACAAGGCCAAACATTATATGAAACGGGCAAAAAACAGTGGAGCATTACATATGAATATGAGTATTACTCGTCGAGAGAACATTGAATCATGAATTACTTGACTAGTTCAGCAAAATAAAGAAAGTCAATATACGATGTTTGAGACATGATTGTTAGAATCACAAATAAGTCATCCTCAGTTATTCAAATCGAGAAAAAAAGCACTTGTAATAAGCAGAAGAACACACACGAAATACCCCAAGTACTCAAAACGACCAATACACCACGAGCCTCAAGACCTTGACTTTGAATCCAAATGTCTAACCCCACAAGAGTTTGAAGCAAAAGAAACAAGACCAACCTGTGAAGGAAGAGGAATATAGTAAAGATCAGAACTTTGTAAGGCCCTGAAAGGGTGTGAACATGGTGACAGTGCAGGAGTTGCAAGGATTGAATGGGTGAAGTTTAATTGAGAGATTGGTTTGAATTTGAAATTGGGTCTCAGATTCCCAATGTTGATTGATGAAACCAGTCGCCGTCAATAGCTACCCCAAGCGCCACAACGGTTAGCTTCTTGTTATGTTGCCATTCCCATTCATTATATGAATCTCTCTGTCTCTCTTTCTTTCTCTTTTCTCTCTGTGTGTGCTTCTATTTCACAAGTAATTGTGGCAGAATCTGAAACAAGAAACAAAATAACATTGATATAGTCTTCAGAAAAAAGAAAAAAAATCAGGTTCTGTGGTTAATCATAGGCATTGTTGCCTTTTGTGTGTAGCCAATGTGTCTCAACTCGTCAATGAACAAAGGAAGCAAAAGTGCTTGGTTATATGCAATGAGAGCATGAATCTTTTTGTGATCTCCTCATAGATTGAGTTTAGCAGAAAGAAATTACTGATTTAATTTACTGCCAGACTATGTTTGCATCAATCAAATTGGTACATAATTATGTTATCAAAATTAAAATGAAAGTAGGCAACAACAATTTCGATTTTATTTCTGTTTTTTGAATAATGTTTTTATTTCATTTATGTAGTTGTTGCTGTCAAATAATTTGAAGTTGATGTCATTCAAGATAAAGAGATTACCATTCTAGATGTTTGTTATAAAATCATTTTTATCAAACAAATTTTAGTTAATTAGTATATTTAACGTTATTTGTGCCAAACTTTTTTTCATTTTATTTTCTTTGTATAGGCCAAGTAATCATTGGAAGTTTACTAAAATATCTCTTAAAAGCTACTTTAAATAACAAAGAGTGTTTAATTTCTTTTATTCCGAAATAAAGTAACCTGAATGCAACAAACGTTTCATTCTTAAAACATTACTATCTGTATCTTACAAATCTTGATTTAGTATAAATCATTCTTTATAATTTTATTTTAATATACTATAAATAAAAGGCTTGATTCCTTACCAAATATTTAAATAATAGTATTTTCACCTGGCCAATAGTTTTAATGTTAGTTATGAATGTAATGGTATTAAACATTACGAACAAAAATCATTTTCAAAATTAATATTAGTAAAAAATGGGAAAGCTGAATAAGAAAAAAGATCCTACAACCTTATTTTCTCAGAATTTTGAAATAATAATAGTATCATAATCATGATATATATAGATTTATTCATCACTTATTAATATGAAATCTATTCAGAGAATTTTCTCGTGATTAAGGAGTGACGTAAAATACTAAAATCCATAAAATATTAAATAAAAGCTAATTAAACAATTTTAAAATATACATTTATACTATAAATAAAGAATAAAATTTATATTAAATATATTATATTGGAATAATTTCGATCTATAAAAACATACAAGATATATTATTCTCCACTTTTTTCCATCAACAATTAGTCCCCCTCAAAGTCCTCCATTTCAACTTCAGCCGACTCATTAATTCATAATAGAGCAATAAAGTTATAGAAAGTTCAATATGAATATCATCACTATAATTAAATCAATGCAATATTCATTTCTATAATCAATATTGTTTAATAAACCCATAATTAATCCAATATGTTAATACAGAAAAAACTAACATGGTTATATTCCAGCTTCTATCTATTATTTTACAAAACCTATAGTTAAAATATAATTATACCCGAATTTAAATACAAGTATTAGATGTATATTTATTGGGACAACAAGATTGATTATATTGTTTATCGTATGATAAAAATATATAAATATATGAAAAAAAAGTATTTATTGGGAGAGGTCAAATTGTTGATAGTTTTAGATATTAGTGTTTGACTTTTAATTGAAAGAGCAAGAACACCAACTACACCAATGCACTTGCAAACGAATTATAGGATGAAATTCGAATATTTTGTTTGTTCACTATCTAAATAGTCCAACATTCCTGGTAATTCCTACTAAGCTGGTAAAAGAAAAAAAAAACATTTGTTTTAATCAACAGCAGCGTGACACTTGGCAAAAGTTGCTTAAAAACTCATTCCGGTGCAAGAATAAGGACCACGCTTTCAAATCATGATCTAAATTATATTTTTCACCAATTTATTTTTTAAAATTCATAATTTAAACTTTTTGCTGCATTAAAATAATATATTTAATTTCTTAAAACTTGTGGTTTTAGTCTAACTATTCTACCCAAGACATTAGTTATTATATATTAATGTTAACTCTCACATAAAACATTTCAATTGTCATTGTATTACAAAGACGATTAGAATTGTGTATCTATTGACTTGTATACAATCGTACCAACTATTTTTATTTTACAACAACCCAAACAAATTTAGCTGAGATTTTGTAGAAATCAGATTGGTATAATAGAAATCGAGGAAGAGTAAATGAAATGTTAAAATTTGAAATGAAATTAAAATTTTAATTCTGAGAGACTTAATTATAGTATTTTATAAATTTAAATATTTTAAATTGAGTTTTAGAGTTTTCCTCAAAAAAAAAAAAGCAGCAAATAATCACAAATATTAATTGTTAATATTTTGTTAACAAATAAGATTGAACTCATAACTATTTCCTACATTTTTTAAAAAGAGTCACTAAATCAACCTTATAATATTCGTAAATGTTAGTGTTAATAATCTTATAACATTCTCAAGTACTAATGTTAGTATAAGAGTTGAACCCATAATCTTTTCATTTTCTTTGTAATTTTTTCCTTATCTTATAACTCCTGAATAATTCAATATCATATGTATTTGAAGAGAAACAACATCAATAATAAAAATCAAATACATGAGATAAACTTAAATAAAAAATTGTTCACAATTTCTAATCCAAAACTTGTAATATGAGATTTCAATTTTTTTTTTATATTTTGCTTATCTTTCTCGTGTATGTTTAATATGAGATTGAAACTTATCTTTGAATTAAAAAAATGATGATAAATTAAAGATTATAGAAAAAAATAACACTCTTATAATTTTATTAACAACAAAATTAAATTAAAAAAGATATTTCTATCACATTATCAATTTTTTTAACAGTTACTAAATTAACGATACTTAAATTTATTTATTAGTTATTTCTAATTAATTAAACATTGAGAAAAAACCAGATGAAGCACGTGATATGGATGTACTTGGCCTCCCTCCACCCTCCTTTTTATCTTTCAAATGAAAATCCAAACACAGCACTATATTATTTATGTTTATTGGTTAAGCTTAATAATTATGTTACATGGCGAAGAGGAAAATATTTTGATGAAGTAAAAGTACTCGTGATGAAACAACTCAAGTTTTTTCTTTCAAGATCTCAAATGCTTTGTTAAAAAATTGATTCTAATGTTAGTTTAATGTGTCGCGTTTACAATTGCATGTGTTGTTGACGGCTTTAGCTTTCTACGTCACGTGTTTTGCCCTTTCACACAAATTAAAATAAACTAAGACACACTTCAGAATTGCTATTGGATTTTCTCATGCTCCAGCTTAATATGGACGTTATATCCATTGGGCCTGGTTGGTGAAATACTACGTAATTGCTGTCTGCATTCCATCCATTTATTCCTGCACTCCTTCAGTATAAGCTACTTTAACAAAGATAAAATAGTCATTTAGAAAAAATATGAGGTGCAGAAAGAAATTAATGGGATACGGAAAGCAATTGCCCAATAATATCCATCCCAAAAGTTTCATTTCAATAAATACGTTCCTTAGAAGTTGAGGTGAAGTTTTGTCTATATGAATAATTATTATGCCAAAATCATTTATCAAATAAAATTGTTCAAATTTACTCTTAATTTTAAAGAGAAGGTTAATATATTTTTAGCTCCTGCTGTATTTATTTATACTAACAATGGAATAGAAAGCCAAAATTTTCATAATATTAAAAATTAAAATTATTGGTCCGAGAGAGTTAAGAGTATCCAATTCCATGCCATGCAAAGTTACTCTAGAAATTAAATTCTAAATGCAATAAGAATAAAAAACAACGAGACACCGAAGCCATAGTTGGATGCCACCTGTAAACATTAAAAAGATTAAACATTTTTTATTTTTTGTTATGCTTAAAGCCAAACGGAGCCCTATTTTTTCTGTTTTATTGAAAATTAATATTATTCACAAACTGTGGTCAAAAATTTCCTTAAATCAGTTAAGTTTCTTAAGATCTGAAACTACAAAAATACCCTTTGGTGGTTGCTTCCTTCTTTTTGTAGTTGGAACTTGGAACACATGACACAGTTTGAAAGAAGAAGAAGGAAGAAGAGGAAGAAAACGTGGTTCCTCTTCTTCCTTCACTCTTCTTCTATCAAATTCAATTCGTTGATGAATGGGAACGTTCCGGACATTAAGAAAGGCCTACGGTGCTCTCAAAGACTCTACCAAGGTTGGCCTAGCCAAGGTCAATAGCGAATACAAGGTTCATTTTTTCATATCTCTTTCTAACTTTTCATCGATCAATTTTTGTATATTTATACATTTTTGTGCAGATTAATCCTCTACCTCCACTGATTTGATTTCTCACCTTTTCTCTATTTCGATCGTGTTATTTTCTTTTACGTAAGGATTTGGATATTGCTATTGTGAAGGCTACCAGTCATGTAGAATATCCCCCAAAGGAACGTCATGTCAGAAGTGAGTTCTCAGATTCTGTTGAATACTTTACATAAATGAAAATTATGCCTTTTTTCTTTTTTTCTATTTTCATTGTGAGATTAGTGCCGTCAGGGTTTGAATCGTTAATTTTCGATGCATTATGCATGGTTTATTCCATAGATCTTGTTGCTTGCATCGAAAGAAATTAGAAATGAGATCATAACGATATGCCGGAGTGGGATATTTATCAGTTCTGTGTTTGTTCTTCTTTGCAGAGATATTCTATGCAACTTCAGCACACCAACCACGGGCCGATGTGGCTTACTGCATACACACACTTGCTAGGAGGCTTGCAAAGACACGGAATTGGATAGTGAGTCCTCCCTGTAACTGTCTGAATGCATTAACAGCTAAGACTGTGTTTGGATAAAATTTGAAAACGTGGTTTTGATAGTTTCAATTTACGTTTCCGAATTTCATGACACAAAATGAAGAAGGAAGGGTTCGAATGGTGGTTTAGAAATAAAAGTACTTAACAAACATCAGAACATATAATAAACAAACAATCAGTGCTCATTTTGTTTTTCTTGTCCTTATGTGGTAAAATGTTGTGTTTTTTAACTGTGTTAATAAATATGTTATGCTTGATTTTTGCATGAAAATAACAAACACCAGCATATGTAAGAGAAAAAAGGGAAATGGGAACTGTATAATTGTCATGAATCAATCATCCTCAAAGCTTAAGTTGTTCAGTGAAAACAAGTGAGAGGGAATGTAATTTGCATAGCATTATACTCAATGACGACAATTTTTCCAAACTTTATTGTTTTTAATTGAACATCGACATGTCACATGACAGGTTGCTGTAAAGACATTGATAGTCATTCATAGAATATTAAGAGAGGGTGATCCTACTTTCAAAGAAGACCTCATAAACTATGCGCGTAGGGGACGTTTTCTTCAAATATCCAATTTTAAAGATGACTCAAGTCCCCAAGGTAGATAGATCTGTGAGACCCTCTTGTTATCTGAATTTTCTTTCATTTTATGCTCACTAACTGTATTTCTCAACGCAGCTTGGGATTGTTCTGCATGGGTTCGAACATATGCACTATTTTTAGAAGAAAGGCTTGAATGTTTTAGAATCCTTAAATATGACATCGAGGCTGACCGTTTATCAAAAGCATCACCCGTTAAAGCTAAGGTGCTGCTTTGCCTTTCAATTTTATTCACACATTAATTGTTCCATGCGGCTTTCATTACTGCAAATAGAAAATTAGTAACTTTTAGCTTTGACAGGGACATAGCAGAACACGGTCGTTGACTAAAGAAGGGCTATTGGAGCAGCTGCCTGCACTGCAGCAACTTCTATACCGCCTAGTTGCTTGTCAGGTAAGAATTTGTGGAGAAAACATTGATTTGGTATCTATATGCTTTGTATCTGTTATGCTATATCTCTTGCCATTGAAATGACTGCATTTTATTTCCCTTAGATAATAACATTTAGTTTTCTTAATTTCCTGCAGCCTGAAGGTTTGGCTGTCAGCAGTTACCTAATACAGTATGCACTGGCCTTGGTATGCTTGTTTAATTTGTACTTTTCACACAATAGAACTTTTAAGTATTATCTGATAATATGTTTTGTATCAATTTATAACTGAATAAAATTAGTCGAACATTTTTTTCCTAAAATGGAAAAAAGGAGCGACTTGTTCTTGTGCATAATTGTCGATATCATATCCTTGCAAAATGACCACATGAAGTTGGTCTAACATAAAGAACAAGTTCATTGTAATGTAGTGAACTAAAATTTGAATCCCCTTCTGATTTTTTTTTTTTTTTTTTACATTTAATGTTATATAGTATTTCAAAGAAATTTAGTTCCAAAAGAGAAAACAAAAACACTTGGATCTTATAAAATCTTTCCGTTAGAGTTACTAATATGACAATTTAAAGATCATGAATTTTAAATAAGACTTTGATCATTGGAATAAACAAATATCTTTTCTATCTTAGAAATATATATATATTGCATTGAAATAAAAGTTGCAAAAAGATATCAATGGGATACAGTGAAACCCAAAAAAATTAAAATCTGATAAAATGATCCTTACAATAGATATGACTTCAGGTGCTAGAGAGCTCAATTGCTGCAATACTCATGGATTGATTTCCTACAAAACAAAATTGTTTATGCTTGATTCATCCGTATCTCCTGTTTCACTTTCATTAAAAGGAATTACTTATCTAAAATAAGCTCTCATTTTAGACAGAAGTGGGAAATTTCTATACGTAAACAATCACGGTTAATATTATTATGACAAATAATGGATTGTAAAAGTCTACTGTTAATTTTTCGTTTGTCAACAGTTGTCGTATTTCACTCTCTTTTGTTCCTGAAGTTAAGCAATTCATTTCAGAGGAATCCAGTCCTAACACAGAAAATGAAACACTTTTAAATTCTTCGCTTCTACAAATCCATTCACTGAGAGGGCTTATGGTCTAACTTTACTTTTCCGCTTCTGAAAATATCTTTCAGGTGTTGAAAGAGAGCTTCAAAATATACTGTGCCCTGAATGATGGAATCATAAATCTTGTGGATGTGGTAACGTCTATTTCAGTTTAAAATGTGATTTCAGTTTAACTCTTAAATGTTGAACTGTACTAAGTAATGAAAGTTGCAGTTCTTTGATATGCCAAAATATGATGCAATCAAGGCGTTACACATTTATAAAAGAGCTAGCCAACAGGTTTACAATAATGCTTTGCTTTCCTTCAGATCCATTCTCTTTGTTATTCAATTTGAACTGTTTCTCGTCCTCAGCGGGCTTCCTAATGGGTCATACGAGTTGAATTGATTATCTTTCTAACTGCGCAGGCTGATACTCTTGCTGAGTTCTATGAATACTGCAAGAGATTGGACCTTGCTAGGAATTTTCAATTTCCAATCTTGAGACAGGTTCTTGCTCATTAAAAACAATATTTATTCTCTATCGTATACAGTTTCTCACTGAGATATTTGCCCTAATAAACAGCCACCTGCTTCATTTCTTGCCACGATGGAAGAGTACGTTAAAGAAGCACCCTTCAATACATCTAATAGACTGGTAAGAAAAAGTGGTATGCAAATTTATTCGAGAAAGACCGTGCCTTATATGCGGTTTGTTTATGTTCCATAAACCAATATGCTTGATTTTTTTAAACTAATAAAGGACTTATTACATGCAATATGGCAAATGAAGCTCAAGCCACTTCGTCAGAGAGTGGAAGAGCCTAATGACTTTTAGAACGAGCCAAAGATTTCCCAGGACATTCTGATGTGTAGAACTTTTATTTTCTTATATGTAGAATAAAGTTTAGGGCCAATCCATCTAAAACAACTTAGCAATTGATATAGAATAGCTGTAAGACTCGCTTATATATTTTGCATTGGGTTCTGGAGTAAATTTTGGCACACCGATTGATATGGAGAATTGGAGATTGACCACGATAACTTCATATAACTCAGCAACTTTGCATCTGTGTTCTGGTTCTAGTTATGGCATATTTCGACTGAAGTTTCTGCATTTATTGTTAATGGTATCCAAGGGAAACCACTGTAATGAGCACAGGGTTATTTTTCTTAAAAGTGGTTCAACGTCAATTGTTTGTTATGGTTCGTTAATAAATGTAATGCAACATCAGGAGTTTCACGAAAATGATCAATCACCTAAAAAGGAAGCAGAACCCAAAGAATCTGAAGAGGCTAAAACAACCGAAAAACCAGATGAAGAAGAGAAAGGGGAAGAACAGGTGCGTGAAGATGAACCAGAGCCTAAGGAGAAGGAAGTGGAGCTTCCTCCTTTGATATCAACTGATTCTACTGATGATTTGCTGGTGTGTTTTTGGTTAAGTGAATCATATGAATGTTTTGAGAGATTGGCTTGACGAAATATATAATATATATTTGTCACCTTTGCAGGGTCTAACCGAAATAAATCCAAAAGCCCGGGAACTAGAAGAAAGCAATGCTTTGGCGCTAGCAATTGTACCAGCCGAAGGTAAGAAGTAATTGATAATTAACGACGTTAAATCTATAGTGCTTCACTAAACAAAGAATCAGAATTTATATATATATATATATATATATATATATATATATATATATATATATATATAAAAAAAAAAAAAAAAAAAAATATATATATATATATATATATATATATATATATATATATATATATATATATATATATATATATGCAATGCTTGTTAGATTTTGAAAATAGAAACGAGAATGTATGACTAGTCCGTAGAGAATTCCTAAACTAATGAGGAAAAAACTTGTCGAACCAAAGACTTCTGTTTTGTTTTACTCCACAAAGCTAATTGGAGATAATCTCATCTAAACCCATAGGGAATAACTGTGCCATTGCCCTTGATCCAAACAAACTTGTATTAATAAAAAAACCCTAAATGGGGTCCATCTTTGATCGATTCAATTCTAAAACTCTGCGATTTTATGTAGGAAATAACTCGAGCAATCTTGCTTTGGCTGACACAAATGGAACTTCTGGTTGGGAACTTGCACTAGTCACAACACCAAGTAATCATACAAGCCAAGCGCCAGATCGAAGAATGGTTAGTTTTTACTTGCTTGTCATACTTAGTAGATCATGTATATACGAGACATGCCAATCAATATGAACATGAACATGTTACATGCACACGCTACAACCAATGCGGCCCAAAACGATTATTGTGACATTCATCTCACAGATTTGGCTATAGGTACAATTTCACCCACGTCAATAACAGCAGAGGTCTGTTTGAAATGACCAATACATGTATAACCGCATTAAATGTCATGATAAGAATAGCTCGTAGTGCTTTCCATCTACCGCTAAATGACGCTATGGTTTGTCCTTTGAATCTAAAAGCTAACAACACTATTGTTCTTATCTCCCTCGTTTGTTGAGTCAGGCTGGTGGGTTTGACCCGCTATTACTAGACAGTTTGTATGAAGATGAAAAGGCTAGGAGACAACTTCAACTCCGAAATGCAGGCTATGGATATGGGGAAATGGATACACATAATCCATTCAATCATCATAATCAGCAAGATCCATTTGCAATGTCCAACAACATAGCACCTCCAGCCAATGTGCAAATGGCATTCATGGCTCAGCAACAGCAACAACGACAAATGATGTTCCAGCAACATCAGCAACATAACATGATGATGGCCCCTTACCAGTATCCACAGACTCAATACCATCAGCAAATGCCAGTCATGGGTTCTTCTAATCCATTTGCTGATCCCTTACCGGTGCCCATCCATGGTTATAATTCCATGAATCATCAAGGGAACTACAATTTAATATAGAGTTCAGCTTCTCTTCTACTTAATCCTCCTTTTTTCTCTCCTCAATCCCTTGCCCAAAAAGGATTTATTCTTTGTAAAGTAGAAGAACACTAACTTTCTTGATCATAATACCATTCATCAATGATCCATTTTCCGTAGGCCATTCATCAATGGTGCATTTTTAAATTAAAGTTGCCCGAGCGATGGTCCAAAGTTTGGAGCTGGGTAATCTAGACAGAAAACACGCCTCATTTATTATTATTCCAGCTGAGAAATCAAAACAGTAAACACATGAAATTGACTACTATTGTTCCAAGTTTAATTATTCATTTATCTTTCTCCTCAGAACAATCTGGAAAACTGAAGTCAACGTGACTGTATTGTACTCGCAGTTCAGAGCCCATTCAGAGAACTTTATAACCAGGGTCATAGATGCTCTAGGACGAATTAATCCCACACAAAGGATATAACCCGTAGTATAACTCAAAATCGTCTATAACTAGCAGTGTACATTTGCCCATGTATGCCCGTAGTCAGGTTTATTGCGCCCCATGAAAATGTCAACTAACTGAAGAAATATAAATGACATTGACATAAATTGTGAATTTGACCAGAACCAGAACTGGTTTTCACTAGTAATTCACGTACCGCAAACCAAACTAAACAAATGACAAGTGATCATGTTAATATGAGAAGATTAAAAAATAAAATCGAACTGAAGAATTAGAAAATTAAACTTATTCTATCTCTTTCCTCTCAGCAAGCATGATCTAAAATTCAACATTAATAATTTAGGATCCTGCACACTACACTATTTCCACAATATCAAATGGCTCTCGAGTCAAATACAAGAACGGTTGACCAAGATCTATCAATTACATTTAAAATGTCTTCTGAGTTAATTCGCACACCTGAAGACTCATCGTGTTGAGTTCATGCCAAAATTAAAATTGTATGTATCTCTTCTCAATTAGAATAATGTTTCTTTGCACATCAAACTTTATGACAGAGAGAGAAGAGAGTCCCAACTTTTTCAACTATAACAGAGCATCCAAATCCTAAATCATATTAGAGGATTTGACAGTCACCAGCAAGGCTGGCAAGACTAGACAAATTTATAACTCTTACCGATCCTTCCCAAGTGTACTCAGCCATCTTTTAATATTCAAAATTCTAGCACTTTTTTTTATAATTTGAATTGAATAGATCTACGAATAATCTCTTTCTTTTCTTGACATATACATAAATCAACCCTTTTAAATAAAAGAATGATTTCACGTACATTAGAGACAAAAAGGCAAGTTCGCTTCTATTCAGCCTTTCAATGGAAATCAAGTCTTCAATTATAGAACTCAATAGAAACTACGCAATTCTATAGCAGTAATCAAGTAACTATAGCAACGGTGCAAAACTTTTACCCCCTTATAAAGTCTACTGCAGTTATATCTAAACAAATACTCATATTCATTGAATCAAGGTGGTGTTTGGATCATTCAGAGGAATGGTCAAAGAAACTTTTGCTTTATTAGTTACACAAATACATACATACACCATCCAATGTAAAAGGTTCAACAAGACACCATTGAAAAAAATAAATCTACACAAACCGGTTACTTTAAGTGCTTGGTCAGGACCCAAACTATATACAAATAACAGAGACCAAAAAAGGTGAGAAGAGTTAATCCCAAAGCAACCAGTAGTACTTCACCTGTGCAAGAATTCCCATTTTCACGAACTGTCTTCTATGCAACCAAGCTCCATGATCTTCAAACAGCTTAGTTTTTTTGCACCCGACCCTCTCATCAAGCTAAGGGCGCAACCTGAAAACTATTCACCATTTGGTCTCAGCGGGATATCAAACAAGTCCAATCCAAAGACAATTCTGTTGCATAACAGCATTTGAAAGTCTGAAACAACACTTAAATCATTGAAAGCGGACACAAACACACATGCATTACTGTTACTATTACTATTACTTACCATCATGATCATCCTTCCTCATCTTCAGAGAGGGCGACGTTTTCAGTGGGCGCCATAACCTTAAGTTGCACGGTAAGTTCCGGTCCTCGTGGGGTGGCAACAGCTGTTGAGAGAGAGAGAGAAAGAAATAGAGCATACGATGAATTCCATGTCAAGTCAAGACCACAGTTACCCTATACAATCAATCTAGTCAATCATAATATCAAAAGTTACTATTTTTACAAGATTCTGACAATAGCATTCCCAGAATCTTCATCTAACATTGAAGAAACGAAGAGTAATAGGGTTGGTTGAGAAAAAAAAGAGAACCTTGAAGTAAGAAAGGTTGAGTGGGGATGGAGAATTTGTGGAGAAAAGGGGAGGGAGGAGGAGGGACCCAGAAGGAGGAACCGGGGAGGAAGGGAAGCCAATCGGGTGTGGCCTTGATGACCATAACACGGTGGGCATGGTCCTCCAGCAACTTGGCCCCTTCAATCTCCACCCACTTCGATTTCATGGCTTCCGAAGATCGGTGGCGGTGGCACACAATTAGAAGCTTGGGGGATTGGGAATGACGAAGCAGCGTCTTGGAGTTGGAGATGAACCTCGCCATCATATCAATTCCTATCGGACCAAACCAGATGTGCTTCTCCTTTTCAACGCACCTAACAATTCTTTTTCTCTCTAAATATTATCGATTTTTATTATTTTAATTCGTAAACTGTATTATATTTTTTAAGTTATTCAGGTTAGTATATTTTTTTATTACACTAATCAACCATGTAATTAAATCTTATTTTCTATACGATACTATTTATGCAAATTCGCTTTTACTACAGGAAAATGATATTTTATAAAGTTTGGTTTACAAACTACTATTTTTGGTCAAAAATATCTTGAAACTTTATTATTTTATCTTTTAACTTTTATAAAAAAATAAAAAGTTACTCTATTTAATAATTTTGTCAATTTTATTAAAAATTTATTTGTCCAAAAATATTTTTGTTTAGTATAATAAAATTGTACAAATCTTCATACCATAATTACAGAATTTGATGAGTTTTGTTAAGATTTTACATATGTATGTTAAGGTTGTTGTTAAATGCACACCACGAAACCGTGTGATGTGGACAAGTTGAGTGATGTCCAATGTTTTCACGAATAGTTGTCGTAAAATAAATGGAATAAAAATATTTATTTATTAAATACTTTTTAAAGAATTAAAAATGATATAGAGAATCAGAGAAGGGTTTATGTAGATATTTGTATGTATATTTTTTAAATCTTAAATAAAATTATTTAAAAAAATCTTTAAATATAAATTTAGATAAAAAAATTGATTTCTAAGTCCAATTCAAATTAAATTATTCTATAGAATGTTAATGTAAATAAACTCTTACAAAATAAATTAAATTTCAAATGTTTAAATTAAAAGAATAGAAATATATGAAGTCAAATATAAAATAATATCATGATTGATTAATATATTTTTCATTAATCAAGTAAGTAATTAAATATTTGTACCCATTATTTATAAATATCTATTAAGGATATATATTAAGTATTTATCAAAGATTTTATATGTTCAACGTGAGATGTAAATTCATACTTGAATTTTTACTCATCTGTATTTATATGGTATTTAATTTTTTTTATTTTTATTCAATATAATTTAATGTCATGGTTAAGTTAAGTTTGTTATATGTAATTTGCGGTCTGCAAGGTTAATGACATGGAAGAATAGTTGATCCGTTTGATCCGTAACAAAATAAATTAATTATATTTTAATGACTAAATAAATTAATACTCTTTTTTTCTGTTCAATATTCTTTCACTTCACATTTTAAATTTCAAGTCACTCTCTTGCTTCCATTTAACATTAGTTCTCAAATATTTATTAGTATAGAAATAATATTTTGTTTGAAAATGTGCAATTGATTATTTGTACTTTAAATTAAAAGTGTAACTTTTTACTATATAACATTTAATTAATAATTTGATCTCTATGTCTTGTTATGACTCAATTCACACTTCATATTTCCATTTGATTGTGACCTGATTTAAGAGAAGAGACTAAATTAATTTTCTTTAATGAATATTGGAATTCAATCAAGTAAAAAAATAAATATGGAACCAAAATGAATAATAGAATTAACTATATAAATGAAATTACTAATTAAGCATTTAGACAATAATCTCTTTCTACATTTTATTTTCTTGAAATATTTATCTTTAACACATTTATTTGACATAAATATTAATCTTATGTTTAGTTAAGTTTATTTTTAATTTAGTCGTAAATTTTAAACTTATAAACTATAATAAACAAAAATTGTTTTACAATGTTTTTTTTTCTATTTTTAAAAGATTTTGTTGATATAGATTAGTCCACAAGTCTATGAGTCAACAAAATTAATTAGATTCTTATGGAAGATCATCTTTTCGATTTCTTTTACGAGTCAAATGTGAAATAGACGTAAACAAAACAAACTTAAACTATAAGGATATACATGCATCGTCATCCTTAAAAAATAGTATTGAATTGTAGAACAAGAAACTCGATTCTAAGTAATGACAGCACTCTCATGAATGGAAAGAGAGATGTTTAAAAGAAATGTTGCGTTGTCATAATAATAATAATAATAATAATAATAATAATAATAGAAAAAGAAAATAGCAGAGGTAAATAACTAATTTTAAATTGTTTTATGCTATTTTTTTTTTTTTTTTTGCTTTCGTGGCTCGTGTATTAACAGTTTTATGTATCCATATTTGGGTTAGAGTTGTTTGGGAATTGAAAACATTAATGAAGAGAGCACGTGTGGCATTTCAATTTGGAGTGGAATGAAAAGATAGGAATAGTTTTGTCTTTCGGTAAAAGTTAATGTGATTCAATAACTTATTACTTTGTAAATGCCTATTTTGTGATTGGTTTTGTATTAAGGTCTTTAACCAATAATAATATATAATGAATGGATACGTGATATAATGATATATGAATATTGAAAAATGAATATAATAATTATTAAAAACGTAATAAATATATAATTATTATGGTGTTAATCTAAATTAAAAGTATATGTATTAAAGTTATCAACATACAAAATCTAAATTATTGTCATCATAAAAGTATCATCGTATGAAAACTTTTAAATAATAACCAATTTTAGTAACCAAAAATATGTTAGATGCCAATTTCTTAATTAGAGATCAATTTATAAACTAATTATTTTGGTAGTCAAAACCTTGATAACTAATGTTAGTGACCAATTTAGAAACCAATTATTCTGGTAGTCAAAGTCTTGGTAACTAATATTAGTGACCAATTTAGAAATCAAATCATAATAAAAATTATTTCAATTATCAATTTAGAGACTAATTATAATTTTTTGGAACTATTATAGTTGTCAATAATTTTTAGTTTTTATACTTAAATTGATCACTATATAGTGATTAATTATTTTTGTTACTAAAATTAATCATTATTCAAAGATTTTATTGTATTGTACTACGACTTTGTAAATTAGATACTTCACTGATAAACATCAATAAAGTATCATAAAGTATCAGATACAGATATGTGTTGAACAAGGGTACGTGACCTAAGTTAAAGTATCCGTACATCATAGATAATAATCAATTAATTAGTAATTTGTTGATTTAATATTTTATGGTTGTAGAGTTTTTCATAGTTGTAATTCATCACAAGGAGATTTTGTAAAAAATCTTGTTTGACATTTGATATATAAGGAGATGGATATTTCTTTATTATCATACTAAAAATTAGATTGTATGATTCTTGTTATACTAAAATTGTATTTGTGAAATAGTTTTTACCATTATAATAATATATTTAGTGATAATGGTAACATTTTTAAGAAACCTATGTCCATGTAATAACAACCGTACTAAAGTCTTCTCTGGTTTATTATATCAACATAACAATAATAAACAACAATACATTTGACATCTCAACAACTTTCGGCAAAAACCCAATACATATTTAGCTATGGTCTAAATACCGATATTTTTTTATTATAGAGTCAAGAATTAGCGAGGTATAAAGCAAATTCAAAAAAATGAGTTCTTTTTTTTTTAACCGTTTTATGCAAAATTTATTTATTAAATGTAATAATTAATTTTATTTAAAATTTTTATCAGTAGATAATATGACTAATTCAGTTGATTTTTCTTGAGACATCGTTGATTTTAAATAAGATTTTATTATATTTAGTTTTGAGTTATAGGTGCATCTGGAAAAGAATAAATTATTTTTATATAATTAAGAATGTCAAATGATAATATTATTTTTTTATTTTTTTTATCAACAATTGTTAGTTGTTAGTTTTTGTTAATGGAGAAGTTGAACACAAAACATCTCTCATCCTCCCTTTTAATCTCCTTGAAACCCACCTTATTTCTCCATATTGTTAGCAGTAGGGATCGATATCCAACAAATGATCATGTTTTAAAGATTTTTCAAGATTTAAGCCTTTTTCTTAAAAAATGTAATGACTTTAATTTTTTAACACTAAATAAAAAACAAAAATATCTTCATATATTTTAAATTGTTCAAATTTATTTTGAAGTGTAGTAATTGTTTTATCTACAATATAGAGAAATTAATTAATTCTAAATGATTATTGAAGAGGTTTTACAATTTCATTTTCAATGTTTTCTTCAAATTGTTTATTTTTGTGTCTAATACGTTTTTTCACAAAACTTAGATTTTTCTCAACTCGATAATAATTTTTTTTCCTAAACTTAAATTATCCTTTTACAAAAAATCTAACTTTGAATTATGGTCCAATTAATCTATTACTCACCAAGAGATTAACCCCTAATCTAACTAATACTTTTGAAGAAAGATTTATTGTAAAGATATATGCAAAAAAAAAAAAAAAAACTTAAAAACAATTTC
>Ga0214542_1005755_pt1 | contig 23259 bp, 9 predicted proteins | sample CNSS1metaG_FD_160096 | JGI IMG/M metagenome (GOLD analysis project Ga0214542, IMG submission 160096) | Root nodule microbial communities from cowpea collected in UCLA plant growth center, Los Angeles, California, USA - CNSS1 | ecosystem: Host-associated > Plants > Roots > Nodule | place: USA...
TACCTGGAAAAACTTAGCGAAGACCTCTACTACGTGACCACGAGCACGGCAGCTCCAAGGATGCACTACAGGGCTGCGGTGAGAGTGGAACAGAACCAGACAGGTGGGTTAGCCAGGGCTCTTACAATAGATCACGAAAAGTTACAAGAGGGAACTAGCAGGAACTCGAAAGTCACTTACATGGAGTAACGGAACTTCCTGGCTCACGTAATAGCGGGGGCGGAACCCTAGCAGAGGGGGTTGACGGCTGCGACTCAAAGTTCTGTGAAAGAGTGAAAAATGTGACCTAGGTCAGCTGAAAAGGGACTTTATTTACTAGGCCAGCCCTTTAGGCCCAAAACTGTAGGGCAGTCCACTAACTTTAGGGCAGAAAAAAAATGGGGCCTTACATTTATACAATTTTATCCTCTCAATCTTTATTTTTTAAATTAAAATAATTATTCATAATAAAAATTATTTGTCCATTTTATCATTTTAATAATTTTAGTAACTATTTTTTTAATTCAAATAATTACATAGATATAAAAATAAAATGAACAACAAAATAAATAAAAAGTACAAGTAATTGAGATATGATCCCGTAGTAAATAAATGTAAAATATGTGTTTAACTATAATAAAAATAACAATAATAATAATAACAATAATAATAGATAATAATAATAACACTAAAATAATATCGCGTAGTGATAAAAATAGAAATAAAACAATAATAATAATAATAATAATAATAATAATACAATTACATATATAAAGAGATAAACATCTTTGGTATCTTTTTTGTTTTTGCAATTTTATCCTCTTAATTGTCATATTTTAAACTTAAGTAATTATTTAAACTAAAAAAATTATTTTTCAGTTTTATTATTTTACTAATTTTTGTAACTATTTTCTTGAATTGAAATAATTATTCAAATGTAAAAATAAATAAACAATAAAACAAATAAAAGGATCAAGTAATTGAAACATGATTCATGAATCATACAGAATAAGTAAAAGTAAAATGTGTATGTAACCATAATAATAAAAACAATAATAATAATAATAATAATTATAATAATAATAATATTCTAAACAATAATAATAATAGTCGTAATAGTAGTAATAATAATAATAATAATAGAAATAATTATAGTTAATAATGATAATAATAATACTTATAGTTGATAGTAATACCAATTATAATAATTATAGTTGATAACAACAATTATAGTTAATAATAATAATTATTATTATAATTAGAGCTGATAATAATAATAATAATAACAATAATTATAATTCTAATTGATAATAATAACAATAATATAAAAATAAAATAATAAATATCATGAAAATTAGGTTATATTGTTGTAAATGTTATTACTAATGAAATGAAGTTGTAAATTCAGTTTTAAATATAATAAATAAAATTAATATCACAATATGGTGCAGTTAATTGATTTTATAAAAATAATTATAATAGTATATGACCCGTGTGTGTACACACTTTTTTTATTTATTTCAAATCTGTTTAGAATAATAATATAATTGTTATTATATTTATTTAACCATTAAAAATAATAATAATCTATAACAATATATAAAGGGGATTTCCCTTTTTGTATCCACATTTCAAAATATCCATTTTGCCCTTTAAATATAATAATTTATTAAATTTTTAAAAATTGACCATTACTTTTACAAGATTTTTATAAAATCGGATGTCTTATTTATTAATGGTTATTCTTTCATCTATTATTATCATATATTTCACTTCATTTTTAATAAATATCATTTTAATTTATATATTAACTTAATAACATTATAATATTATCACCTACTAATATAATAACACGCATATTTAAAAAATACATACACATAGGCGCGATAGCGTCTGCGTTTACGCTAGTAATATTAATATAAATTATAAATTATACAATTTTTAAAAGATTAAAAATCTATTTAACAAAAGTATTTAGTATAATAACGTGTTTTATAATTAAAAAAAGCACTTATACTAATAACATTACTATTAATATCACAATACGGTGCAATTAATTGATTTTACAAAAATAATTATAATAGTATATGACTTGTGCGTGTACTTATTTATTTCAAATATGTTTAGAATAATAATATAATTGTTATTATATTTATTTAATCATTATAAATAATATGCTTAATTAGTCAGAACATACCCAGTTTGGTCCCAAAGTTTCAAAATGGTACCCAATTTTAAGTTAGTTTCAATTTAGTATCCAAATTCGAAATTGTGCATTAATGTAGTACATCATGTTAATTTTTCGCAAATGCAGTTAACGACGTGTCATGTGTCACCCTATGGTTTTTCTAATTTTTTTAAATTTTTTTAATTTTTTTAATTTAAAAAAAAATGCCACGTGTCAAATCCTTGGTGTGACACGTGGCATTGTCAGTGTCACGTGACAAGGTACCGCCACGTGACAAGGTACTTGCCAAGTGTCATTATCTTGATTTCAACTTAGTCTACACATATGTCTATTTGTTTCAATTTAGTACCCATATATGTTTATTTGCTTCAATTTAGTTCCTACTCTATTTGTTTCAGTTTTGTCCCAATATTTTTTTACAAAATAGAGAAATATTGTGTCTCCCTTAAGACCAAATTTATTATTTATATAAATATTATATTTATATTTATTATTAAAAATGACTTATAAATTAAGTATTAAAATTTATATTAAAGTTTAGTGATAAAAGTCATGAATAACAAATTTACCAAAACTTTGTTATTCATGAGTATAACAAATATCAATATAACAAAACATAAATATGTTATTCATGACTTTTACCATTAACTTTAATAATAATAATAATATAATACACTAACCAAATATATAAAGAGATACACATTTTTTATGTCCTGTTTTTTGCTTTTACAATTTTATCCTCTTAATTATTATTTATTAAATTTAAATAATTATTTATAATAAAAATATTTGTCAGTTTTATCATTCTACTAATTTTAGTAACTATTTTTTTTTTCAATTCAAAAAATACCAAGATATAGAGATAAAATGAATAACAAAACAAATATAAAGAGCAAGTAACTAAAATCTGGTCCTGTAATAAATAAAATTAAAATATGTGTCTAACTATAATAATAATAATGATGATAATAATACCACTACAATAATATCGCGTAGTGATAAAAAAATAATATTAATACTATTACTACTAATAATAATATTAATATTAACACAACTAGATATATAAGAGATAAACATCTTTGGTGTCCTTTTTATTTTATCAATTTTATCCTCTTAATTATTATATTTTAAATTTAAATAATTATTTATAATAAAATTATTTTTCAGTTTTATTATTTTACTAATTTTAGTAACTATTTTTTTAAATTGAAATAATTATTCAAATGTAGAGATAAATGAACAAAAAAATAAATAAAAATGACAAGTAATTGAAACATGATTCCTAAATAGTAAGTAAAAGTAAAATGTGTATCTAATAATAACAATAAAAACAATAATAATAATAACTATTATAATAATTATAATTTTTATTAATAATAATAATAATATAATAATAATAATAATATAATAATATTAGTAATATAATAATAGAAATAATTATAATTAATAATAATGATAATAATATTTATAATTGATAATAATAATAATTATTAATTATAGTTAATAATAATAATAATCCGTGAGCGATCTAAACCAATTATAACTGATAGTAATAATGATTTTTTGTTGTATTTTTTTTATCATAAATTTTAAAAGATATTTTCATTATTAACTTTATTTTTTAAAATTTATAATATATAAATATATATAAATATATAAATATATATATATATATATCGATAAATAAATTTGAAAATAAATAACAAAATTATTTAAAAAAAAAAAACCGGTGGGTTTCGTCAGGCGTGGCTGCTGACCAAACAAAAAGATGAAAATAAAAATGAAGTGGTTTTATATACTATATACTATACTATAGAGAGACATTTGAAATTACCCAACAAAAAAGGGAAGGCAAAGAGCATTCCCAATAGCAACTGAATTGAAATGAAAACATGACGTTAGCAGTTAGGGCTTTACGGGCATTGAGAAAGAGCCGCAGAGGAATGCCTCACTTCTTCCCAAATCCTCACCGTTCCTGTTTCATCAAACATGCACATTCAGATTCAAATCCCCTACTCCTCAAATTGCTTCAGGTTCCCACCTCACACATCAAAACGACGCTGGATAAGGAAATGCCTTATCTTCAAAGCTCACACCTTTCCTGGGATTTCCTTGTTATCTCTCTCTCCCCTTCTTCTTCTGACAAAGCTCGATTGGTACTAAGACTACTCTTCTATTCCTGTTTTCCGTGTCATCAATTTCTTAACTGTGCTCATTTTTGTTTGATATGGAGAAAAATTAAGCAAACAGGTTTAACTTTGGAAATACCAATCACCTAGAGCTTTCCTTATATTATGAATCTACTTTGGACGATTGAAATTGTTAAATTCATGATACATAAATGCTTTTTAATATATGAATTATATTTTTAATTTTCATTGAACGGTTAAATAGTTAAAAAAAGATTATTTTTAGTTATTGATTAGTAAAAACAGAAGTTAGAGACTAAAAGTAGATGAAGATAAAAACAAGATAGTTTGAAAGAATTCAGAGGAATTTGTTTCACTAGTTAGAGACTAAAATGCACATTTGAAGTAGAGAAAAGAGAAATTATTGGTGGTCATTATATTCGAACTGTGTATTCTAATTCATAATGCTGCATTCGATAATCCACGGATTGCGAAATGGCAAATTGGTTGGTTTAAGAAATTTTTAGATGAATTTTTTGTAACCATTTGATAACGTATACCCATTTTTTTTTTCTAGAAAAGTATCATAGCAAGTTATAAGATTTTACTAATGTACCAAATGTACAGCTTGCTAAAAGGGCCTTTTAATTAGCAAGTTCGAAAGGAATTTGTAAATTTATTCACACTTGGTTCTAAACGACATGGTTTTAGTGTGACTTGTTTGAAGCATTGTCAAAGTATACCGGGTAAAAATACGTTTTGAAAAACCAGGTATGTGTGAGAAATTCTTCCATGCCCGTGCATTTGTGTAATGTGGTTACAGTTTCTCATTTATGTGACCAATTATGCTTGGTGAATTGACTATACAGGCTGTCATAATCAATACTCACTTGTAATATTATTGGGTATGTCAGGTTTTGGAATGGATTTTGGATAAGATGCTGAAAGAAAATGCGAAAGACTGTGAAATCTTCTGTAAACTCATCTTTCTATGTGGAAAGGTGAAGGACGTACTGCTAGGAATGCGTGTGTTTAGTTGTATGGAGGCTGTTGGAGTTAAACCCAATTCCATGGTTTTCAATTCCCTTATAAGTGTCTGTTTGTCATCCTATAATGTTGTCACAGCACTTAGTTTATTTGAGATCATGGAGAGTTCAGAGAGCTATAAACCTGATTTTCATACTTATAATATGTTTATTTCAGCATTTTCGAAGTCAGGGAATGTTGATGCCATGTTAGCTTGGTACTCAGCAAAGAAGGCTGCTGCTGGATTTGGTCCCGATCTTCAAATGTTTGAATCCCTTATATCAGGCTGTGTTAATTCTAGAAGATTTGAGATTGCTGATGCAATTTTTGAGGAAATGATTACTTGTGGAATTGTACCTAGTGCATCTATTCTGGAAAGTATGCTTAATGGGATTTGCAAGCAGAAGAGATTGGATCGAGCAGAGGAGTTTTTCAAGTTTGCGATTGATTCTGGATGGGAAGTAAACGAGAACATGGCTGATCAGTTGGTAGCATTGTATCACCAACAAGGGAAAGTGGAAGAGATGGAGGCGCTACTTGAAACTATCACAAAGCCCTGCGTAATTACTACAAGTGTTCTTGCGCGATTTCATTGTGGGATTGTGAAGATTTATGCCATGTTAGATAGGTTGGATGATGTAGAGTTTGCTGTCGGTAGAATGGTTAAACAGGGGTTGTCATTCACAAGTGCAGATGATGTTGAAAAGGTCATCTGTTCATACTTTAGAAGGGAGGCGTATGATAGACTAGACGTATTCTTGGAATGTTTAAAGAGTGGCTATGTGCTTAATAAATCAACTTATGACTTGTTAATATCTGGCTATAAAAGAGCACACTTACTTGAAAAAGTAGATCGAATGATGAACGACCTGAAATCAGCTGGTTTAGCATGATGGTTATGTGGGTCTCTGGAACCATCTCAGGCGAAGAAGAAACAGAGGCATTAAATGTAACTACCTGTTGAAGCTTATGCGTCATTCAGTTCTAAACACCCTCTATGTCATGATTACAGACGAGCTTCACTCAGCTCCTTACATTTAGCATTTTGTTAGCAGCCAGTGAGTATACTATTACTGTCAAGTAAATTTTAAAAGTTCAGTGCCATTTTACCGCCTTTCCCTCTTTATCAAGCTAAGGGATTGTGGAAGGGTTTATTGTATCATATTAAGAATATAATTGACGGAGGGCTTGTATTTTTGTCTGGTATTTGTCTTCAACAACTTCTTGTGTTCTTTTTCTTTATATTTATTTTGGACGTAGTGATCTCACATTTATGCAGCAAAACTAAAATAACGATGGAAAGAAATTCCATATATCATGTCATATTAGGATATTACAGATGCTTCTGAAAAATTATATTTTGTACAAGTGATCCTTGCACAATTTTATACACAGAGGTCATCCTCTATTCGATTATAAGTTATTAAAAGCATTATTGCAACAGTGCAGTTTTTCCGTTTCTGTCACTGGGCTGTGTAGCTCTTTTGTTCTCTAGTTATTGCGACGTAGTTATATTATATCTAGCCCTTACGCTTATAAGTAGATCATAGATGTCGAAGTTAATAAACTAATTGGCATTTATTTCCTCCGTTTCCATGCATCTCCATGGATGGTAAGAAATGTCAAAAATATTTCTCCATATAGCTTTGTCTGAAAGATTTCAGATTAAGTGATCAGAAAAATTCTTGGATTGTCTTATTCGAAAATTAAAAAATAGTGTGGTATTTCAGATTGTAAATTTAAATTTGTTAATCTAGAATAAATTTATGCCTGACTTAAGTTTAGATCTATTATATAAGGGTATAAAGGTATGTCTGTTTTATAAGGGTAAGCCTCTTTTATGTTTGACTATCGTAGAATATATGTAAATCTGTTTTAAAAGTCTAGCAATGAGCTTTTCACCCTCACCTTTCCCCGTATGAAAAAAGTTGCAACTTAAGTTTTCTTCTCCGACGATGAAGGTTTTGCGTTGTGGGCTTGCATTGATACTCAAAAGAAGTGCTTTCGTCATTTCCTATGGGTGTTTACTCGTGGAACAACTTTCTTTGTGAGCGTGACTGCTTTTTAGAAACTCAAGGTTATGCATAAATGTTCCATTATTTTGTGTTGAATATGAGTTTTTTGGTTCAGGGTTTATACTTTGTTCAAATTTTTTATATATTTTATATTTGCATTACATTGTTGTGTAATGTCTTAGAGGAAAGGCCGTTACTTTAACAACCACATTTGACCGTGTTTGTCTTACTTTTTAAACACGTTGGAGCTGATACTATTTATGACCATATATTTTTGTCTTCATTCAATGTTTAAATTTGTGGATTTAATTGAATTTTTGTATTTAAAATATTGATTGAATCAAAATTTGTGATAGTTGAGCTTATTCAGTTTATGAGATAAAAATGGTTTAAAAGGTTAAAGGTGATTTTAGTTGCATTAAATATCTTGGATATTCTAATGTTTGTTGATGCAGTTGAAGTTAAATTTGGTTCAATAAAGATGTGAAATTGAATTGTTCCGAGTTACAAAATAAGGCCAAATTTAGTAAATTCTAGAAAGAAGTATACAAGGAGTTGAATGCACCCCTATATTGTACATATACACTCCCCAAAATCTACTTCAACATCTTTTATCAATTAAACTCAACTCAAGTAGGTCATGTCAATCTTTCACTCATTAAATTGACCAATCAAAATGCACCATGTTAGCAATCCTCACTCAAACATCTAAGCCAATCACATCACACCACATCATCATCTTCTTCCATTTTATCAAATATAAACCCTAACTACCTTCAACCAAAAAGTTGTCGCAACCTTGCCAAAATTCAATGGGTTATCAGGAGAGAATCCACGTAAACACTTGAGGCAGTTCCATATAATCTGTGAAAACTTTAGATCTCCCACGATCACTCTAGAAACCTTAAAAATAAGAGCTTTCCCTTTTACTTTTCAAGGAGTGGCCCGGGATTGGTGGTACTACTTTTCAATAAGAATCGCCAATTGGGAAACTATGGAAAGACTTTTTCTTGAGAAATATTTCCCTGCATCTCAAGTAGCTGCCATTTGTAGAGAAATTTATGGAATTAAGCAGCGAGAAAGAGAAACCCTTAGTGAATATTGGGAAATGTTCAACAAACTCTGTGCATCATGTCCTCAACATCAAATACAAGAGTATTCCCTCATTCAATACTTTTATGAAGGCATGAATTCGTCAGACAAACAATGGGCATATGCTACAAGCAGATGATATTTTCTGGATAAATTGTTATAAGCTACTAGAGAGTTGATAGAACGAAAAGCATTTGATAGCCAACAATTTGAAACAAGATCAAATTCAGTGTCGTCATTAAGGAGAGTTCACAAAGATGAGACTTATGCAACAAATGGGAAAAAAGATAGAAGAAAGAATATATGGGTTAGAGAAAAAGCTTGATGAGATTGTAAGCTTGTTCAAAACTTCAACTTCACAAGTAGCAAAGGTGTGTGGAATTTGTACTTCAACAAACCATTATACTAACGAATGCCCCAACTTAACAAGAACTATTGTGGAGGAACCCATCTCAAGCTTTTGCTACCAACTTGTTTGGAGGAAATAGAACATCTTAGAATAATTATGATTTGTCCTCCAATAGGTATGATCCAAGTTTAAAAGACCGTCCAAATCTGAAATGGACTAATCAGTAGCACGAACAACCCTATGTTTCACCTCAAATTAGACAATAACCATAACTAGATGTTGCATCGATGGTAGAAAAAATTATAAAGATGGTGGTTGAGCAGAATGTTGAAATAAAGAAAATGATTGCTTACTTGACTAAGAGGGTGGAGAAGTTAGAATCTAAAGTTAATTAAGGATCAAGTGAACTACCTGCACAAACTGTGTTCAACCTGTGTAAGGTAAGTGCTATTACTTTAGGAACGGGTAAGTAGGTACGTGGACTTGAGGATGCCTAAGAGGATGAAGATAAGGAGACCGAAGTTTCACCCATTGATAAAAGTGGAGGATTAGTTGAACCAACACAAGTTACATCTAAGACGCCTATGTAAGTATTGAAATGGTTGGTTTAGCCAAAAAGGGGGGGTTGAATTGGCTTTATAAAACTTTTTGAAAGCTTAAGAACCCTTTTTCGTCGAATCAAACTGACCACGAAATTAAAAAACAAATGCTGCAAAGTAATACACTTTCAATTTATTAAAAAAAATAGCAGATTAATCTATTCATACCCTATGATTCAACAAATTAAAATCTGAAATCAATCGGCTAACATTTTAGGAAATTATGTAGAAACGCGAAATACACAAAACTCACTCAAGCAACATGTTTTTTCAATCAAGATATGTTCCAATCAATATATCCAACTTGATTACACTACCAAACAACGTAAAAACGCATGCACAATTAATAATGATTAGTTTAAATGATTTTCTTGAGATTTAGATGATGCACAAGATAGAGAAAAGAAGATCACACAAACAATTTTATACTAGTTCACTCAATAACTAAACTACATTCAATTTATCAGGACAACCTAAGCATGATGATGCACTAAATAAAAATTTTTACACAATCCCTCTAAGATTACACTTTTGATAAAAGAAACACCAAGATTCTTGAATCCCACAATAATCTTATCCCCAACATTGTAAGAATCTCAGTTACAGACATGGAATCACACCAAAAGCAATACAAAAGCACACGAACAACAAAACCTGATGAAGGCTCTTGCTAGTCAACCAAACACGTATTCTTCAAGCTTCAACCAAGCCAAAATGCTTCCAAGATCAACCAAGATCTTCAATCTATAGCTGCAACTGTGTGATTCAGAGAGAGAGAGTTTTCCAGATACGTATGACTGCTTTTCGTGCTCAAAAATATCAATTCATTCTCATCTCTCTAAAAACTAGCTTATATATCTTGGTCATAAGTGAATTCAACAAGTTGATTTGTCCATACAATTCAACTGATTGAATACATTCATACCAAAACTATATGTAACAAGCCTTTTAACTTGTTAAAAACCTTTTTAACATATTAAAAAGGACACATCTAAGACAAAACAACATCTAACCTATCATATAGTATACGAATCTAATACAACATCCAAACTTCTTGTTCTTCACGTCATTTTTAGATTCAACAAACCAGAAGCTTGATCATCAATGCATTTTCATCAACCTCATATGAACTCATGCACTTGCTTCATCAAATCCATACACCAAGGTCATTTGTGCTAACAATCTCCCCCTAATTTGATGAAGCCAATATTCTTAAGTTGAATTGATGAGGCAAGATCCATTGAGAAACCTGAAAAGCTTTTGCATACAAGAAATACACACACACACACACATACGTATACACACAAAAGCACACATGCATACACTTCACATATATACATGCTCCCCTATCACTATTGTGATTTAAAATCCAATTTGCAGTATTACTTAGTTCTAGTAGTTTTTCAATTCCAGTTTTAATATCCAAATCGTGTCATATTCAATTTTTCTCAATTTCACTCAATTTACCCACATTTTCTCCCTCTTTGGATTCATCAAATTAAGGCAGTGCACTAGTTATTTTGGAAAAGATAAAATTCCATTCATGAACTAACATAACAAACTATCAGAACAATTGATAGTAGATACATGCAGTGAAATAGAAAAATAGATACTGAAATAACAAACTGTAGTTGAGACTGATATAATCAGTCGATTAAAACCTAGAAACAAAAGACTAAAAAATTGGAAGCAAAGAGACAAACACACAAATGCAACATTAAAGTATTACACACTAATTATTGTCGTAAACAAAGATTTATTTTTTCACACACACACACACACACGCACACACCGCACTGAAAAAAATGGACTCTCTTTTTCTGGTTCCATCTACTCATACAAAAGGCCTATCTTGTCCATTGTCAAATATACCGAAGATCCACCAGAACGAATCTAAGGTCATTAGTGTGTTAATGGTCTCTTCATCATCTATCATTGCAATTGCGGGCGACATTTGCTGGTGCATTGGGGTCTTTGTTTCTGACCTTCCTATGACATTAACCTCTACATTGTCTCTATCTTGGCTCCTTTTGTTGCCTACACTTACAAGGTTCCTCACTTCTTTATATTTTTGATGCTTTGATTCTTTTTTACGTTGGCCTGCTCTTTTCTTTTTTCTTTGTCTCAGTGTTGAATGGTGAAATCACAAGGACATTTTGTTAGGTTTTTGAATTTAGATTTCAGTTTCGGGCTTTGTATGTCAATGTTTCATATGTGGTAGTAAGTTACAAATGTGGTTTGGGAATACTGAAGGCGTTGCTTTCTATAGTGTGTGTGGGTCATGGTTATCTTAGAATAAAAAATATGTTTACATTAGCTTCAAATGCATGTGGTGTTTTCCATTTGGGCTGAACTTGAGGATGTTTGTTTTAGTTGAGATTTTCCAAAGAGAAGGGATGTTATCGGTAGGGGTATACATTTAAACCCGAAAAATATTTGAACCTATCTTCTAGAAATTTTATTAGTAGGGGTATAGATTTTGGCTTAGTCCCTAGAAATGAAACCGACTGCAAACCGAGTCTGGAACTATGGGTTGGTTTTGTTTGTTAAGATGTTGATTTCTTAAAAAATCATATACATGTTCGTAAAAAGTATAAGGTGTAAGACCCACTATTTTTAAATAATTAAATAAATAAGAATTTAATTAAATGAGGGTAGTGGAAGCCTTTATGACAATTAATGCTAACCTTTATGATGTGGAAAAGTACTAGCTCAAATGGTTGAGAGTACTCTATTGTGTGAGAGGACTTGGGTTCAAATATTATCATGAAATATGACATGGTTGAGTTGGTTGTGCACTTGAATTGCAATTGTGTGGTGATGGGTTCAATTAAACCTTGGCTTGGACAAAATAACTTTCTCTTTGTCAAAACCCACTTTGGTATGGAGGTGAGGAGACGCAGAAACCCTAGGAGGCAACTAGAAAGGGCTGAAAACCATGTTTAATAGGAAATTAATAGTCTTAAATTCTTTTTTTATATGAATTTTCGTTTTACTACATTTAACCCCAATTAAGACATGATTAAGAGACCAAGCAAGGGAGAGAGAGAGAGAGAGAGTTAGTGAGGCTGCCACTGAAGCATAGAGTGAGGAGAGGAATTTCAGAGGGGCACGGCAGAGGGAGAAGGGAGTGTTGCAAGGAGGAAGAACAAAGGAGTTAGTGCAACTCAAGGAAGGATTCAAGTTTTGGCAAATTGAGTTGAGAATCTAGGTTAGGGGAGTTCCTATTGCTTGTTTTAATTTTAATTGTGTGTAATTGTAATGTGCCAAAGGTGTAGGATTGCATATTCTGATTTTTCTCTGAGTTTCAGTCGCATTTCTGGAATTTTCCAAAAACCGCCTGACGGTCACACGCGATCTGCCAGGCGACACAAGCTTCAGACCTAGTTTTTTGGGTTTTCTTCATGAACCGCATGACGACAGAGGATGATCTGCCAGGCGACACGAACTGGGGCGGGTCAATTTTGGCTTGCTTTGAGTTTTGTGTTATCCGTAATGCTGTCAGAATGACCTATATGCGTGAATGAGAATTGTTATGAATGAAATTGATTGTGTTAATATCTATATGTTAATTGTAAGAGTATTGCATGAAATTGGGGAAATCAGGGTTTCTGTTGAGGTTGAGAATGAATAAGCATGCTCCAGGTCTATGATTGGCGCTCTAGTTTTAGTGAAAAGATATAAAATGTATGAAGTATGAACTTTTGATAGTGTGTGCAACTGTAACTGTAATGATAAAATGGTCGATGCTGGAATTGTTTTTTTTTTGTCACAAAGGGAGGGAGATTGTTATGCTCTGCATGGCGGCACCTAGATTGCCGCCAAGCGATACACCAGGACAGAGGATGTCTCGAGTGGACTCTGCGAGTTGCGTGCGTTAGGGTCTCGCGGGTGATATTCTGCATGATTTGGGTTGATTGGTAGGGGGTTATTCATTTGAAACGGGTGGGGGAGTACATTACCATGCCTATAAGGGAAAGAGGAATGGAATCAAATGCATGAAATAATATAAAGGTGTTAGTAGACAGAATGTGATGAATTGAATGCGTTGAAATGTAATTATATGTTCACTGGGGTATTGATCTAATTTGGAGATCATAGGTATAAATTGGTAAAATAAAGTAGTCATGATTGTTTACTTTTTATCTACGTATAAAGCACAGTTTGAATGATGAAAAACTGTTGTGGAATGTAATTATTGGAATAAAGCGTGTGAAAGTGCATCTTGGTTTTATAAACATGCCTGAATGAATGAAATTGATGTACATAAGGGGTCTAGCTTGTATGTTCACCGTTTGTATGGTTAAAGGTGTATGTACTGTATTGACAATTTTGAGGCATGTTTCAACTAGAAACCAAAGGGGAATAAATTGGACATGAAAATACTTAATTTGAGCATGAGTTATATTGGATTTATTGAGTTCTGTTTTGAGTATATTGTCTGGAATATTATGATTGAATATAAGTATGATGCATTGTATGCTTGGGGTCTCTTAAGACTAGATGGAAATGCCCAAAAACCAGTAGCTTGCGCTACTGGTCTAGTCCTTGGCGGTGCAGGGCGAGCCGCCAGGCGATCAGTTCCTAAAACAGTGGCTTGAGCCACTGGACGCGCATGGCGCCTGGCGGCAGGGGCTGTCCCGCCAGGCAGTGACGGAGCGACATGGGTACTGTTTGGCGCTTGGCGCTTGACGGTGTGAGATGCCCCCCAGGCAGTCTAGAACTAGGTTCTGCCTAGCAACGCGAGAGGCGCGCCAGGCAGTTTTGGTGCAGAATTGGTGCACAAGGATGATTTCTACACAGCTTTAGGTGACGTTCATGATGCGATGCTTTGGCTGGGGACCTAGTTATGAGTGTATCTTGTATTGGGGTAACACGTGACCACTCTATGTTATAGCCGGGTGGTTTAGGAAGTGTAGTGGAGTGTGCGAGTTGTGGCTCGTACGTCGAGGTTTCACATGATTGCCCTCTTTAGTGCATCTGATAGAGTTTTGGTAGTCTGGGAAAACCTACAGACTTATGTTCGTTTTGGGGAACTCCACTTGGTGTTGCGGTGAGAGGCCGTGACAAAGTTATTCCCACGTGTGGACTATCAGGTGGTGGCCTGTAGTCGGAGGGGCGAGTAGACACTCGTGCAGCAAAGATTGATCTTTGATCTCACCTATAGGGTATAAAATGATAGACATCTAATGGAAGTGTTGGAAGTGAGGAACTAAGGAAAAAAGGGAAAAATACTAACCCGAGTTATAATATTGAGATGATGTATTTATTATGATATTTGTTTGGTTTATTTAAATGAGCTCACCCTATCTCTGTGTGTTTGGCGATGATCATGTAACTTGTTACATGATATGCATAGAGACGGAGTGGGGATCACTTGGGGATTTTCACTGATTTTATTTTGGCAGACTATGGATCCATTGTATTAGTTTTTATAAACAATTATACTTGTAATACTGTAATGCCGCGAATTTTATTTTCTGGTTTGGCGCGTTGGAATAATTGATTTAAATTTTCTCGCATTTTGGGAAGTTGTTGAAAATAAATGAGGTTGTTTTATGATATTTATTTTTATTTATTTTAATAAGTAATTTCCAGCTAGGACGTTACATAAGGCAATATATTCCAATTCATACAAAAATGGTGGAGGTGGGACCCGTGTTTCTTTTAAGCATTGAATGGATAATTTGGAACCATGTGTACGTGAGCTTTTTAGTGTTTTAAAGTTTTGCTCAAATTTTTATTTCTTTCCAATTCATACGCCTCCCTTCTACTCAAATTTTTATTTCTTATTAGCACATGTGATAGAATGGTGCAGGAGGGTCAAATTCTGCTACTAATTAGCCATTATTATTTATTTGCACCCCATAATTGATTTTTATACTTCCATTGGGTTACTAATTCTATTGTTTCAGGATGCACCCCTTAATTTGATTTCAATCACATCACTTCTTAAAAAATAAAATTATTTTAAATTGAAATAAAAATTAAATATTTTCAAAAATGATAAAAATAAGAATAAATAAAAAATTTAAAATTATTTTTTTATTTTTTCTTTTGGTGTCTAATCGAGCGCTTGTGTCGTATGACACTTTATTTCAAAATAAAACATTATATAAATGTTTTGGTGTCTAATCGACTGCTCGTGTTACACGACACTTCTTTTTTTAAAATACAAAAAATTATAAAATAGTTTTGGTGTATAATCGACCGCTCGTGTCGTATGACACTTCATTTCAAAATAAAACATCATATAAATGTTTTTGTGTCTAATTGACCGCTCGCGTTACACGACACTTCTTTTTTTAAAATACAAAAAATTATGAAATAGTTTTGGTGTCTAATCGACCGCTCGTGTCGCATGACACTCCATTTCAAAATAAAAATCATAGAAATGTTTTGGTGTCTAATTGATCGCTCACGTCGCACGACACTCCTTTTCAAAAATTAAATAATTTAATTAAACCTTTTTACAAAGAACTATGTTGTTCTGATTTCTCATTTTTAATGAGAATACATAGGGCGAATGTTAACCTTTGTCGGGTCCTTTTCACTCAAAAAAATATATTTGTTCAATTTATTTTCTTATTTTTTTCGAAAAATTAAATATTATAAAATAAACACATCTCTCTTGCAAATTTAATTAAAGGTATCGTCCTTGGGCGGGCGTTGTAGGGTGCTAATATTTTCTCTACGCGTAACCAACTCCCGAATCCCAAATATGGTTTTCGCAAACTTTATTTAATTTTATTGTTTTCCATAGTTTTCTAGAGTAAACTATGCTGGCGAGTTCAAATCTCCTTTTCTAAACAAATTTCTTTTTAGTTTACCGTCTCGTCGCGACACACACACACACACACACATATATATATATATATATATGTATATATATATGTTAGAAAATGATTACTGAAATAATACTAATAATAATAAAAATATGAAATAACATAATAATAATTATTAGAGCAATAATAACACTAAGACATATATATAAATCAATGAATATTTATAAGAGATCAACAATTATAATAACAATAAGAGATAAAAAGTAAACAAGGAAAGGAGTAGAAATATCTTGGGTTGAGGCACGCATAGCGCTATCCTTAGAGAGAAAACATTCCTACTGCACAGGGCTAAACAAGTACACAATTATATGTGTTTCAAATCATATGCGTTTCTCTCCCAAGATACAACAACCCGTCAAATTGATCGAGTGCAGCGAAGGATCTCCGAACCTTATGAACACCAATGTCTTAAAGATAATATAGAGAAGAAAAGAAGAACACTTTTTAGAGGACTCTATTGTTTATTGTTTCTGTTGTTGTTGTTGTATTTTTCCCATGCACCTAGGTGGTATTTATAGGTAGAAAAAGGAGACAAAGGAGTAAATAGTAATAAGAATATAACCATTAGCCATAAAAAACATTAACCCATAAATTAAAGGTCTATAAAAATATGAGTAACAGTAAGTTTTTTTTAATTATTTATTTTTTAAATTATATTAAAATATTTCTAATAATATATATATATATATATATATATATATATTCTTGTGAGGCTGAGGCATATCCTATAAAGTGCCACAACTTTAAGGGGTATGCATCCTCGGATTCGAAAATACTCGTTCCGGAAGTTGAAAAATGTGGGAGATGTGCATGCAAAAAACACTTTAATGCCAAAGTCAATCTGATGTGTCAAAGAATAAATACTAATGAATACGTAATCAATATACTTCATAAAATGTGTCTTTTATACTACTGTTCATGGGCCTTTTCTAGTTGGGCTTTGGTAAAGTCATTAATTATCTAATAATTGGATTAACGTAATTAACCTGGGGCTTAATTATTCTGAACAACAATAGTTTCATCCTGGTCTACTGGTGTAGGCTGAGTATATGTTGTCCTAAAGGGCATTCCTTGATCTTATACAACACACTAGCCCCTAGTCTTAACATGTTATATGTTGAAGACTTAAGAGAGGTTGAGAATGTACTCGATTGTCGATCATTAAAGATTTTGTAAAGAAAATTTGTATATCTTTGACCATATGACCATATAGATAATTGTCGCAACCAAAATCGAAACGAAACGACGAACCAAAAATAAAAATTTGTAAAAACTGAGTTTGGAGTCGCCACCATAGTTATTATAGAAAACTATGGAAAACCATAAAAAGAGCAAGGTCTGCGAAAAAAAAGATTTTGGATCCGTAAGTCGGTTACGCGTGGGGAAGGTATTAGCACCCCACAACGCCTGTCCTAATATGGTACCTTTAATTAAATGTGCAAAAGTTATGTGGTTTTTCAAAATATTTATTTTTCCCAAAAAATAATATAAAAGGATCTACAAAAGAAAAAAAAACTTTTTTTTTGGGTTTTTTGGGTCCGATAAGGATTAATCCTTGCTCCTACGTATCTCCATTTACAATGAAGAATCAGGGTTACGTAGTTCTTTATGAAAAACTATTTGAAAAATGATTTAATTTTTTTTATAATTTTGAAAACCTTTTTATTTAAATTTTGGGTTAATTATGTTTTTGGTCCCTGAATTATTAAGCGATTTTGGTTTTAGTCCCTCTTCTAAAATTTGCTCTAAATAATCCCTATCCTTTCAAAACTCATGGGATTAGTCCCTAATATCTAACACTGTTAATATTTTTCTTAACGTGGCAAACGGTATACTCCATCATCAATTCTATTTAAACATGTGGCAAATTATTTAATTAAAAAGTAAAATTGATTTTTCACCTTCCGTGGGGCAGCTCCATCTGGATCTCCAATGTTACTTCCCTTTCCTCCAAAATATCACCTCCATCTCATTCCACTTTCACCCTCTCCATCACCCAACACAACCACATATTCTTCCATCAATGCCAATAAACACAAAAACACACTACATTTTTTTCATTTTCACAAAACTAACACAGAGAATCTTCATCTTCAAATACGCACACTCATGAATTACAACCCAAAGCTCACATTTTTCATCATCAATAAAAACAACCCAAAATCAAGAAGAATAACTAATTAGAATTAAATGGGGAATTGGTGCCTCCGATTGTGAACGTCGTTGTGCTAACAGTAGTGGATCCCGTGTGGCCCGGGAAAGGAAGAAGCCATGGAAGCTTGAAGGAGAACACGTGTGAGCGAATAGAAATAGAAGGGTTTCGCGCGGTAGCAGACGTGGTTGACGCAGGCAAGCACTTCGACCCCAAGCGGCGTCACCAGCGACAGCTCTGAACGGACGAAACATTTGTAGTTGTGGAATGGTGGCTGGATTAGGGTTCTCGCGCGCGGAAGAAAAACAATAGATGCAAGGTGCGACAACAACGTCTGCGTGCTCGAATGGGGAGACAAGGGGAAGCTACATCCCACGTGAGAGAGAAGAAAAAGATTAAGATTTGTTGTGTCTTTGGATTTTGCAGAATGGAAGGAGCAGAGAAGCTCTAATGGAGATTTGGGAGAGAAACCTAGCCTAACAAAGGAGAAGAAGATTAGCTGGAAAATCAATTTTATTTTTTAATTAAAAAATTTGTCAAATGTTTAAATAGATTTGTTGACGTAGGATACCGTTTGCCACGTTTAAAAAAATATTAACAGCGTTAGATATCGAGGACTAATCCCATGAATTTTGAAAGGACGAGGATTATTTAGAGCAAATTTTAGAAGAGGGACTAAAACCAAAATCGCTTAATAAGTCAGGGACCAAAAACATAATTAACCCTTAAATTTTTAATATTATTTTAATATTGATGTCATGCGACGCTAGCGGCTGTACAAACACTGAAAATAAATTCTTTTTTTTAATCTTTGATTTTTTTTAATCTTTTATAATTTTTCATATTTTTTTAAAGTTATTTAAAAGTGGATGTGAATGTCACTATGACGTGAACAACTAGATAGATATTAAAGAGTAAACAAAGAAAACTATTTTTTATTCTAAGATTGATATATATTGTTTAGACAAAAAAAAAGGAACGAAAGTCTAAAATGGATGTCATGCAACGCGAGCGGTTGAATAGACACCAAAGAAATGGGAAAAAAATATTTTTGAATGATTTAAAAAGAATAATAAAAAATTCATAAAAATAAATCAAAAGAAAAAAAATGAACTAGCAGTCGTACCTTACAAAATGTTCAATATCTCTTCACCTTTTCTCTTTTTGATTCTTTGCCTGCTTTTCTAATATTTTTGTTTTTTTTTCTAGAGAGATAAAAATGAGATGGGTCTGTATGGGTGGTAATGAGAGAGAAAGACGGAGTGTAGAGAATGTTTTCTTCTTCTTTTTTTCTACCTCCTTCAATATTTTCTTTTGAAAGAGAGATAAAAAAGAAGGTATGTGTGGGAGTGGTGATGGTAAAGAATTAGAGAAGTGTAGAGAATTTTCTTTTTTTCTTCATATGATAAAGTGCGTATTTATACTCACACGTGCAATATCAATGCAATCTCAGCCTTAATTATAATGAACAATATAAGGAAGGAATTGGTCATGATAGCAGCACATGATGGGGATCAAATCATAGCAAATCAGAGCACAAAATCAATCAAGATCGAAAATATTAATTCTAACCATTAATAAATTAGAGTACAAAATCAATCCTAATTAGTAATATTAAGTATTACCATTTGAAGAGATATTACTTCTAATTATTATAATCATATCACTAATTTCTCTATCAGGACCAAATGGTAGGAAATATATGAGTTGTTGGGCTCATGAATAAGAGTGTGATAATTAATAACAAATTGGGCTCTTCTTTCTTCCTTTTTTTTCCTTTTTTTTTCTTTTTTCTTTCAACTCTTTTTTTTTTCTTTTTGCTAAAAGTTTGAAAATCTTTGAAGAAAAATTATTTCACCTTTTTTATTTACCATTAACTTTATTTTATTTTATTTATTTTTATTTTTTGAAAATAAATTTATTCACCCGGACGAAATTGGATGTTGACAGCCGCCCCTCTTTACTTATATTTTACTAGATAATATGAAAATTTGATTTTTTTCACATTATCGTAATAAAAGATAAGTAAGATAAAAACACTAATTTCGTTCGGGTTTCAAAAGAAGACAAATTTGTAAACAAACTTGACCATTCCAAAGGAGGTGGTCTGTATCTTAAATAAAAGAACTACGAGACCAATTTTTTTTTACCTTTTGAAAAAAACCAAATTAGACCAATCCCGAGGAGAGTATCTATATCTAAAGATTCGATAAGCATTACCATGTAGAGGGTTCGATCCATTTTTTTTTTTTTTGAGAAAAGATTATACCAATCCCGAAGAGAGGGTCTATATCCAAAAGATTTAGTGACCATTACCATGTAGAGGGTCACAATCTGACAAATCACTTTGTTTTATTATTTTTTTTTGACTTTTTAAAAATACATATTAGGCCAATCCCGAGGAGAGGGTCTATATCAAAAGGAAAGAAATCAATGACCATTGCCTCACAAAGGGTCTTGATGTAAAGAGATTGATGACCATTGCCTCGCAGAGGGCCTCGATGTGACATAAGAAATCAATGACCATTGCTTTGCAGAGGGTCTTGATGTAAAGAGATCGATGACCATTGCCTCGCAAAGGGCCTTGATGTGACATAAGAAATCAATGACCATTGCTTTGCAGATGGTCTTGATGTAAAAAGATCGATGACCATTGCCTCGCAGAGGACCTTGATGTGACATAAGAAATCAATGACCATTGCCTTGTAGAGGGCTTTGATGTAAAGAAATCAATGACCATTGCTTCGTAGAGGGCCTCGATGTAAAGAAAGGAAATCAATGACCATTGCCTTGTAGAGGGTCCTAATATATAAAAGGAGAACTAGAAATTTGCTTTTGAAGTGTCGACAAACACCACGTGAATGCCTAACGTTTGTGAGACTTAAAAAAAAATATCATTGCTGACTTTTTTTTAAATGATTTTCAATGATTTTGTGGAGTATAATGGATGACATGATGTGAATGTGTGTACATTGTATGGTATGATGAAACAAAGACTTTTTGTATCTTTCATTTTTCCTTTTTTCATAAATCTAAGAAATGTTGGAGGAGTTATGCATATGCACATGTTATGAATCATTGATGATGTATGACATGCTGTGATTTTCTTTTTAAATCTAGATGATGATGCATGCATGAATGCGTGGATGCATGGGTGAGACTCATGAGACTCTTATTTGCTTTTCTCATTTTTCCTTTTTTTCATAAACCTAAGAAATGTTGGAGGAGTTATGCATATGCACACATTATGAATCATTGATGATGTATGACATGCTATGATTTTCTTTTTAAACCTAGACGATGATGCATGCATGGATGCGTGGATGCATGGGTGGAGTTTGCTTTATTCAAAAAGATGAATTACTCATGTATGCATGACTTGATATGATGTATGAATTTTTCTTTTGCATTTTTTTGAAAACAATATTTGAATTGATTCCCATTTCATTGTTATTTCTAATTCATGGAATCATTCTACTTTGATTTTTTTTTACTTTTCCAAATCATTTCCTTGGTCTAATCAATTTACTAACAAACACTTTTTTAATCATTTCTTTGAAACACTATTTGAATGACATGCATGAAATTGCCAAGGGCTTGAAAAGTTTTTGAAGAGGTAATGAAGATTAACTAGGGAGTTGCCCCAATTTGAATTGGTCTCGGGACACAAAATGTGTTTGAGCTTTCCCAGTTATTGATGGTATGAAGAAAATGATGAGGACTTAAAAAAAATTGCCCCTGGTATGAGAGCCTAAGATGGTCTTAGGGTGCAAAAGTGTGTTTGACTTTTCCCAATTGAGGAGATTGAAAAATGACGAGGTCTTCACAAGTTACCCCTAATGTGATCACAATCTTTGATGTAAATAAATGCCCCAATTCAAAATGAATTATAGGAATATATGAATTACAAACAAAGTGACTGCCCAGTTTGGGTTTGGGATTGATAAAGATGGATTATTTTAAGGTTGGTCAAGGTTTAGGCTTAGAGCGGGTTATTATTGGAGCAAAGATGGAGTTTCACGAAGAATGAATTGAAAGAGGACAACCCAATTTTAACCAGATTGCTTGATTGCCCATGCTGATTTTGGAGCTTTGAAAACATGTCAACCAAACATAAACTGCCCCAGTGTTTAAAAGAAAATCTCTGAACACACTTTTTCAATCCTTTTTTTTATAATTTTTTTTAGAACAAACCTGTTACCAAATAAAAATTTTCCTCTAAATTAAAATCTTCGAAAGATAACAACCAATCTTTGATCTGTGTGAACTTTATTAGGCTTGTATTGTGGCCAAGGCTAGGGGTATGGAAGTAATGATAGTAAAGGCCCAAACAAGTGATTGGAGGGTTGTTTCAAACAAGGATCTTTGAATAATGTTTCATGCAATATTTATTTGACTTCATTTCGTTCACCTTTTTTTTTCTTCTATATTTTGACATTTTATTCTCATTCTTTAAACTTTTGCTTTTTTTTTTCTATATAACCATATCATTTCTTTCTCCTTTTTTATTTGATATTTTTGTATTGGTGAACTACAAGTCGGATGAAACAAATGCAAACATTATGTCAACCCTCAGTGGGAGGGTGATTCTTGTTTAGGGTAATTTGAATGAAATTTTTTGGAAGGCTCAAATTGGGTAGCAAAGGATAATTACTTTTGTTTTTTTTGGATAAAGAAACATGGTCACACATAATTTCAAAACATGATTGTTTAAAAAAAAAAATTAATTCACAGGAAAATAATTGATTTCATCTTATAGGATACCCCTTATTTGGATCTCTTTTTTCACTTTTTTTTTGTCTTATTTTTTGCCTAGACTGTCCTTCAAAGTTGTTAGTCTGGGGAACTTTTCTTCCCTTTGTTTTTTTTTTTTGTGTTTAAAGAG
>Ga0214542_1005759_pt1 | contig 23249 bp, 15 predicted proteins | sample CNSS1metaG_FD_160096 | JGI IMG/M metagenome (GOLD analysis project Ga0214542, IMG submission 160096) | Root nodule microbial communities from cowpea collected in UCLA plant growth center, Los Angeles, California, USA - CNSS1 | ecosystem: Host-associated > Plants > Roots > Nodule | place: USA...
TTAAGTGCAGCATACCAAAAGTTTAGTCACTACCAAAACTTAATACCCAAAAGTTACAAGTCATATATAATATCAAATACAACAAAAAAAAAAAGAAAAGAAAGAAAGTCAGTCCCACTTCTAACCTTCTTTAAATATATATTTATATTAAAAAAAACTATTTAGTGTAATCGATGCTCTACACCAAAAGTAGATAATTTGTTTCCTTTTTTTAATATTATATAAAATTACTATATGATGAATGTCGTAAAATATCCTCCTAAAATATTATAGCATATCATAACACCACATTTATCTACTTTTTCATATAACTAAAAAAAATTAAAGCTTTAGAGTGCAACCCTAAGTCACGCCACTGTAAAAGAAAAACATAAACCCTAACCTTTCCTTTGCATCATTCACCCACAAATCAAGAAAACCTCAATTCATTCATGCTATATTAGATTTCGTATCACTAAAATTCACCAATCACATACTTAACATTCAAACAAAAATTTGATGATACTATCTATATCACCATTACAATCAAAATTTCTAAAATATAAAACAAATGCATCACATTTTTTTTATTGTAAATAATAATTCAATTAAACAAAACTTAAAATCTTCTTTTAAAGGAAGAGATTAAACTAGTCAGCTCCCCTCTTGGCTGCCCCTCTGTTAGGGTTTTCTCTACCCCTTCATATTCAAGCCACAACTAATTTTTTAACAAAAAGAAAGTTAAATATGAGTTCACCAAGGTTTGAACCCATACCATGCTCATCACTAAATCAATGCCTAACCACCACTCAAGCAATTTATATTTTGTCATAATTCACCTAATTCAATAATCATGTTATCACTCAACATGATCATGCATATTATTATTAAAAATTAATAATAAATAAAATAACACATAATTGGCATACATAGGACTTGAACCCAAGTCCTCTCACACAATCAGAACACTCTCAACCATTTAAGCTAGTACTTTTCCACACCACATTAATCAATATTTAATGCCATAAAGGCTCCCATTGCCCACATTTATTAATTAATTATTTATTTAGTTATTTAAATTTCTCGGGTCTTACAGGTTCCATCTAGGTGCTGAACATTCCATCGAGGCGTGCAAAAAGTTCGAAAATTTTCTACAGAATTTGATCGACAAGAACTTCGTGCAAGTATGTTGTGGGGACAAAGAGGACAAGAGGAGGCTAGTAGAAGAAAAGAATGAGCTAGGCCTAGCTCGCATAGAAGGACGAGAACGAAAGAAAGGGAAGATTTGCATCAGTGACATCAAAGAGAGCTTCTGCAGTGTTAGATGGATTAACGCTTGTCAGATATCACCATCGAGGATGGAAATGGATTGGAAACCTTAGACTTTGTGCGGTCCTGTCCTCCAGACATATAGTTGAATAATTGAGAGATAACGAATTACCCGTGATGTTCAATTTGAAGGAAATGTATTTCTTTTAGTTTATCCTTTTGCTTTACGTGGAGGGACTTTACGAGACAACTTACTTTTTTTTATGCTTAGTTGACAATACAAAACATTTATAATTTGTTTTTGATTGTTTTTGTTTTATTTATTCGTTTTATAAACTTAAATGATGCAAATATGATGGTGAATGTTTTAAAAATATTAATGTCGATATTCCTAATTTTGAGCACTCTGTTGATAATATGGAAGATGATAATGAGGATGATTGAGAACCTTCTCCTTACTATCTAAAATGAATGGGGCAATTGAGGCTGCTAATAAAATTATAAAGAATATTATATAAAAGATATTGGTCATGTATAAGGATTGGCATGAGATGCTTCCTTTTGCTTTGCATGGATATTGTACGTCAGTACATACTTCAACTGGGGCAACACCTTTCTCTCTAGTATATGGAATGGAAGCAAGCAGTACTCCTCTTTGAGGTGGAAATCTCATCCTTGCGAGTATTAATGGAAACCCAATTAGAAGAAGCAGAATGGGTTCAAGCTAGACTTGACCAACTTAACCTCATTGTGGAAAAAAGGTTAACTACGGTGTGTCACGGACAATTATACCAAAGAAGAATGAAAAAACGTTAGGCAAAAAGATGCATCTCAGAGAGTTCCATGAAGGCGATCTGGTTTTGAAAAAAATCTTACCTATACAAAGGGACCATAGAGGCAAATGGACTCCAAATTTTGAAGGCCTGTATGTGGTGAAGAAAGCATTCTCTGGTGGGGCACTAATTCTCATAAGGATGGATGGGGAGGAGTTACCATTGTTAGTCAACTCTGATGCGGTTAAAAAAATTTTATACATGATGATTCCATAATAGAGGATGCAACTAAGGATATTGACATTGTTTTCAAGATTTTTGAAAGTATTACACTGAGCTGGTAATTAAAAATATAGTAAAAATGTATATTTGTGTCAAGAAAACATCACGGGTATATTCGCTAGATGCATACTAGCTCCTAAAGGGTGTCGTGGTGGCCAAAAGAAATACAATGTAAATATAAAAAAATAAGGAAAGAAAAGGAAGGAAAAGTATGGGTTTTGTGCATCCATGCATTCATGCACCCTCATCACATCATACCATTTTTTTTATCATCAAAACATATTTTGAAAAGTTCGAAAAGGAAAATAAGGGCCCATAGGGGCAGGTTTTTAGTTGGGCTCACTTTACGTCTTTTTCAAAAGGCATTCATGTTGTGTTTGTCTATGCTTAAATCAATATGCAGGTTTTTCTTTGGAAGTAGACCCTCTCCTCAAGATTGGTCTAATCTTTTCAAAAAGAAATTATATTTGCAAAAAGTATACGTTTTTGGGATCGGGGCCCTCTACGTGGTAATAGTTGTCGAATCCTTTGGATGTAGATCCTCTCCTTGGGATTTGTCTAGATCGTTCTCAAAAAGAATTCAGCTCTGCAAAAAGTATATGTTTTTGGGATCGGGGACCTCTACGTGGTAATGGTCGCCGAATCCTTTAGATGTAGACCCTATCCTCGGGATTGGTCTAATCTTTCTCAAAAGGTTTTAGTTTACAAAGAGTTTTTTACTTTCTGGATCAAGGCCCTCTACGTGGTAATGGTCATTGAATCCTTTGGAAGTGTGGCCTTTGATTTCATGTTTCGCCTCTGTTTCTTTTGAAATCGGACGAAATTAGTGTTTTTATCTTTACTTATATTTCACTGAGAATATGAAAATGTAAAATTCTCATATTATCAAGCAAAATCTAAGTAAAGAGGGGCAGCTGTCAACACCCAATTTCGTCCGGCTAAATAAATAATAGAATAAATAATAATAATTTATTTTTTTCAAAAAAAGGTATAAAAAAATAAAATAAATAAATAAATAAATAAGTTTTCTCTTTGGTTTTTTGCTTTGTCTAAATAATAATAATATCAGGATAATAATAATAATAAATAAATAAATAAATAAAAAGAAAAAAACTTTGTTTTTATCTTGTATGTATTTTCTTTTGAGGCTTTGTTTCTATTTTAGCCCAAAATACTATATACACCCACACCGTTTTTCTTGCAACTAATGGTAGCCCAAAATTTAATTTTCGCACCCCCACTCTATGCTTTGTCGTTTCTGCTCCAGATTAAAAAGTTAGCCTAATAATTAGAAACAGAATATGTTCTAATATTTAGAATTATCACATTTGATTTTGTGCTCTGATTTTATGACACCTTTTTTCCAGATAGAGAAAGTAGTAATATAATTCAAAACAATATCTCTTTTACTAATTAAAATTAATTTTGCTGATCACGTTTGATTTTGTACTTTGTGTTTTATATGATTTGATTCTCATTTTGTAATAATTTTAAGACCAATTCTTGCCTTTTAAAACTCGTTGTAATTAAAGCAGACCTTTATTACGAGATTACATTAGATTTATAATGTTGTGTATATAAACCCATCAGAAAAAGAAGAAGAAATGAATTTTTTCTCTCTCAAAAATTTCTAGAGCCCTCTCTCACTCTAAGCACACATTCTCTTTTAACCCTCGCACATAAAAAAAACCCACTCACCATCAATCGCCACCCCCACGTGCTTCTTAGTGTTCCAACGCAACTATTGTAAGTCTGATCTCCCGTTCAAGTTCGCAAAATTAATTTTTTGTTGTGTCATGCAATATTTCTCTAGATGTGTTTTTTTTATCTTGTTTGAATTTGATGTTTTAACTATATCTTTTGATATAAAAAAACATTATTGTCATGCTTTTTGGGGTTCATTAGTTTTATAATTAAGGTTTTGTTGATTGCTTTGGGTTGTGAACATTGTTGCATGAATAAGTGAGAGATATCATGTTTTGACATTGTATGAATATGTTGTGCCATATTTTTTCATGTTAAGGGTTGTAAAATTTTTTCATATTAAAATAATATGTTTAATCCTAAACGTTATTTTCTAATCTTTTATTTATTTATTTTCCTAATGTTTTCATAAATTGTGGATATGAAATAATCAAATTTTGTTGGGTATCAATGTCTTATTGCGAAAGTTTTTTTAAAAGGAAGTAATAACAAATAAATCATTTAAATACCCTTTTAACTTTTAAAATTTATAACTGCTCGTGTGACCACTCGCGTCGACTTAGTACTTAATACCTTCGCTTTTCTATAAGATTGCTAAAAAAAATACAAAATTTTCAAATATTAAAAAAAGAGTGATATCAACATCTTCGAACAAATTATTTTCAAAAAGTCTTTTTCATAAAGAACTACGTGACCCTGATTCTCCATTATGAATGGAGATACGTAGGAGCAAGGAGTAATCCTTGTCGGGCCCAAAAAACAAAAAAAATCTTTTTTGTTTCCTTTGTTTTTCTTTGTCATCTTTATTTATTTATTTATTTATTTATTTTATTGTTAATTTATTAATCTATTAATTTATTAATTTTTTATTTTGTTTTATTTATTTGGTTTTATTTATTTATATTTTATTTATTTATATTTTATTTATTTATTTTTATTTTTTAAAAAAATAAATATTTAGAGGAGACCACATCAATTTGTTGTATTTTAATTAAAGGTACCATCTTAGGATGGGCGTTGTAGGGTGCTAACACCTTCCCTATGCGTAATTAACTCCCGTACCCCCAATCTCTGTTTTCGTAGACCTTACTCTTTTTTATGGTTTTCCATAGTTTCCTATAATAACTATGGTGACGACTCCAAACTCTTTTTTTACAAATTTTGTTTTTTTTGGTTCGTCATCCCGTCGCAATTTTGATTGTGACAAGAGGGTATGAAGGTGAGCCTGGATCATTCAATGAGGAAGGTTTGGTTGATGTAAATATTAACCGTGATGGACATAGTGATTCAGATTGGGATGGTAATGTGCCATGTGCTGTTGAAAGTGCATCTGATGGAGAAGGTTGGTACACAACACAAGAGTCGAGTGATTCAGATTTTGATGAAGTAAGGACTGAGGGTGGGGGGTCAGATTTTGAGTGGCAATCAGATGAATTGGTTAGTGGTTCAGACATTGATGAGGTGAAAGATGATTTTGAAGGTTATGGGTCATTCCTACATTAACAATGCCAAAAAACATGGACGACTATAGATGGGAAATAGGAACTTATTTCACAGACAAACATGAATTCATTGAAGCAATTAGAACCTATGCACTTGCAAATGGAAAAAGTTTAAAATTTGTAAAAAATGACAATCAGAGGGTTTCAATTAAATGTTTGGGAGCAAATGGAGAATGCAAATGGTATGCTTATTGTGGTTATATGGGTGCAGTGAAGTCATGGCAACTTAGAAAAATAATAGATCAGCATACGTGTTCTAGAGATTTCAACGTGAAATTAATGAATGCAAAGTGGCTAAGCAAGAAGATGGAAAAGACACTTAGAGAAAACCCTAGTATGAAGGTCATGGACATTCGTGACAAGGTCAGTAGGAAATGGAATGTATGTATCTCTAGAAATATGGCTTTCCGGGCTAGAGCTATTGCTAGAGACCACGTGAATGGGTCTTTTTCAGAATAGTTCAGGAGAATATATGATTATGCACACGAACTGCTGAGAACCAATCCAGGTTCTACTGTAAATCTGAATGTTGAGAAAATAGAAGGTGAAGTTATATTTAAGAGATTTTATGCATGCTTGAAGGCATGCAAAGACAGTTTCACGTGCTGCAGACCTTTCATTGGACTGGATGGCTGCTTTCTCAAAGGAAGGTATGGTGGCGAGTTATTAATAGCAATTGGAAGAGATGGTAATGAGCAGATTCTCCCTCTTGCATATGTTGTTGTAGAAGTGGAAAATAAGGATTCGTGGAGATGGTTCTTGGAGCTTTTGATTAATGATCTTGGTGGGGATTCAGTTTGTTCATCATGCACTTTTATATCAGACAAACAAAAGGTTATTCCTTAAACATTAGCTTTATTATTTGAATTGATTTATATTTTAACAGCATGCAGTTTGCAAATTTTGACACCACTATTTTTCACATATACACACAGGGTCTTCTCCCAGCTATGTAAGAACTTCTTCCTGGAGTGGACCAGAGATTTTGTGTTAGGCATTTGTATGCTAATTTCAAGAAGCAATTCCCCGGAAAAAATCTTAAATGTCTCATGTTGAAGGTTGCAGGAGCCACACATCCATAGGCTTGGGAGAAGATAATGAGGGACATTAAAGAGGTCAATGAAGAGGCCTTCAAACACTTGATTGGTATTCCTCCAAGGTATTGGTCCAGATCTAGATTCACTGTAAGAGCCCAGTATGACACCTTGGTTAATAATATGTGTGAGGCATTCAACAGTGTGCTAGTGAAGACTCAAACAAAGCCAATAATAAGTACGCTGGAGGACATTCGTGTTTATATCATGAAGAGATGGGCCAAAAACATATCTAAGGTGCAATCTTTTAAAGGTTCAGTGTGTCCCAGAATTCATGACAGACTTAAGAAGGAATCAAGCTTAACAAGGCACTGGATACCAAGGTAAGAACTTAACTATATTTATGTCAGCAAGCTTAATAGATTTCAGATGTAGTAATTATGTTTTTGTTGTATTACACACAGATGGTCAGCAGAGAAGTTGTTTGAAGTGAGACATGCTTCAAATCTAGGGGAACAGTTTATGGTTAATATTGACAAGATGGAGTGCACCTGCAAGAAATGGAGCATCAGTGGACTTCCTTGTTGCCACGCACTTTCTGCCATGAAATTTTTGAATCTGAAAGGAGAAGATTTTATAGCCCATTGGTTCAAGAAATCAACGTATGAGGAGACGTATAACTCAGTAGTTTACCCAATTAATGGTCACCAGTTGTGGGAAGTTACAGCATATCCTGATGTCCTGCCACCAATCAAAAGAATTATGCCCGGAAGACCTAAAAAGAAAAGAAGATTGGAACCTTGGGAGCTGAAAAAGGATGAGACCGCATTACGAAAAGGGGGAATTCGCAAAAGGTGTGTTGTGTGTAGGGAAATTGGTCATAATAGAACTGCTTGTCCTAAAAAACCAGTGCCACCACCAGAAGCACCAAGCCCATCACAGCAAACTGGCCCAGTAGCACCATCAGGCCCATCACAGCAAACTGGTCCAGCAGCACCATCAGGCCCATCACAGCAAAGTGCCCCACCAACAGCATCAACCCCATCACAGCAAAGTGGCCCATTACCAGCAGCAACCCCATCACAGCAAAGAGCACCAGCCAATCAGTCCCAATTAGTGCCACCACCAAGTCAATCTCAATGTCCATCAAGCAACCAAATTGTCCAACCAATGAGGAACAAACTCCAAACTAGAAGGGGGTGTGTTTGGAAACCCCGATGTTGTTTAAATTTGCTTTGTAGATGTTGTTTAAACTTTTGCTGATTGTTGATTAATACCCATGTAGTCTTTTTAGGCAGTCCACTGTAATGGTATTTTGAACAATATTTTGTGTAGGTAGTGGATATATGGATCTATTGTATATTGATGGTGTTTAAGTATTGAATGGATGGATGGATCTGTATGATATTTTGGATGGATGACCAATGTCTTTGCTATTAGGTACCATTTAATTGATGTTGGGATGGATGTTTACCATTTAATCTGTCTTAATGGGATCATTGAATCTTGATCTCTTTGGGTAGTCAGAAAAGATATTGTTTTACTTTGTTTAAAACAATGTTGGCATAAATAACTGTGACAAGAATGTGGTGCTTTACTCGAACACATGTTTGTCCCACAGAATCCAGTTATATGTACACATTTTATATCACATTTGGTGTACTCGAACACAATATATTCAAATATATCCATGCCATATTTCAGTTTCAAAATCAAAATGCTTTACAAAAATCAATAATTCAAATGGATTTGTCATTACATTCCAAAGGTGCTGAAACTTTCACATTCATTTGGAATCATTACAGCAAGAACTTTAATACATGGTGAATATAAATATGTTTAATACATAAAAGAAACAAACCATTCCAAACAACACTTTCACCCATTTTTCCAATCTCATAATACATTTCTCGATATTTATTAATTTGTTTTCCCCCTCCCTTTCTACCATCTTTGTCTTTATTAATTTGCTTTGGTCATCCCTTTCTACCATCTTTGTCGCAGTGTCATCATCATCATTCTTCATAGGACCACATCTTTCTTCTACTACATTTTCACTACACCATGAAAAAAAATTGTATCCAACAACTTCTTCACTTCCACCCTGTCCAACAAAAAATCAACACCACCAATTACATACCAATTATAAAATTAGGTTTTCCAAATCCAAAATACGAAAAAAAACGTCCACAAAACAACAAATATCATACCTTGAACTTTGGGCAACCCCAAAATTTTCTCCCCCTGTTCTTAGCCGTTCTAGCAGTTCTCGTGATTGCCTTTTCACCGCAATAGCAAACAGGTGTTAAATCGAACCTCCTCACCGCACCTCCATGAGAAGAAAAGCTGGAATTTTTCATTTCCCAAGCATTGCAAGTGCAGGACGAGCAAGAATGAGAAGGAGACATTAACAATCTTACCAATTCAGAACGTAGGAGACAACTTCACCCTTTTCAAACCCTAAGCTTCAAATGTTATGAACATAATCTCCTTTTAAAAGAGAAACCAAGAACATATGTGCCAAAACAACTGAATGACACGTCAGAATACACAAAACAGCCACGTCATCAGGAATAAATGCCGTTTGTGAACTGATAACGGAAAGGGTTGATTTAAAACACATTTACAAAAATGAGAACGAAATTGAGATCAATTAAAATTTGAGGACCAATTTGAGATTTTTGAACCAAAATGAGGACTATCGGAGTATTTTAACCTAATATATAATAAATACATATAGTTTAAACTTTTTTGAATTTGTCAATAAACAAATAATAAAAGTAAAGAACCTGATTGCACACCTTTATCAATAAATTTATTTTGCATTAAATGAGTGCACATTTTACATGCATTGATTCTAACACAAACATAAAAGGAATGTTGTCTTCCAATGCACGCCTTTGTTAACACACATTCTCCAACCTCTACCAACCATAAATGTTTTGTACAAACATTAAGACTGTGTTCTTTTGCAAAGAAAAGATTAAAGGGAGAGGAAGACATCAGAAGAATTAGAGGGTGAAGTTGATATGATCATAGTATAAAATTAATAGTAGTCTTTGAAGTATTAAATTTTTGTTTTATTTGATATGATCATATTTTTTAATTTGATTATGTTTGTTAATAATATAGGTAATTGTTTTTAAGAAATTTATTTTCTTTTCTTCAAATTTTATACAATTATATATTATTGGCTTAAATATACATTTGGTCCTCATTTTCGTTTTGTGTTCAATTAAGTCCTCATTTTCATCAAATTATGGTCAATTTGGTCCTATTAACTAACAGTGTAAATAGTTAACGTTTTTTAACAGTACATGCCACGTGTCAACTCTTGTTTTTTTTTTTAATTTTAAAAAAAATTAATTTTTTTTTTTTAATTTCTTTAAAATTATCCACGTGTCAAGTCATAATTGTGCCACGTGTCAATGCTAGTATCACGTGTCAGTTTGTGGTTGTATAATTTCTTTTTGTTCAATTTAGTCTAATATTCGTTATTTTTATTCAATTTAGTCTGTATATTCGTTATTTTTATTTAATTTCGTCCCAATTTTTGTTAAATTAGAATAATTTAATTTTTAAAATTGACATTATTATTAATTACTTTTGAAATTTAATTATAAATTATTACATTTAATTATAAATTAAATATAATTCTTAGATTCAATTGTTAAATAGAAAATAATTATTTAAAATATTATTAAAATATAATTATTAAAATTTAAAAAACATATGTTAACATTTGTAAAATTGACATTTAAATCTAAAATATTTATTATTTTTATTGTATTTTAGATATTAAAATCTAAAATATTTTATATTTAAATGTTAATTTTATAAATATTAGTTTACTTTTATAAAATATTTTGAATATTTAAAATATTTTTAAATATCAATTTTAAAAGTATTTTAGACTATAAATATTAGAAAAAAATTAATAATTATATTCTTATAATATTTTATATAATTATATTCTATTGGGCAATTAAATATAAAAATTTTATTCAATTTATAATTAAATTTAATAATTTATAATTGATTAAAAAATAATTAATAAAAATGTCAATTTTAGAAAAAATATTAGTATAATTTGTATAAAAGATATTAAATTTGGTGTCAATTCGAAAGGGATGAAATTGATTTATTTTAATAAAAACTGGAACTGAATTGAACAAAAATAACGAATATAAGAACTATAAATTGAACAAAAAGAAATAATATAACCACAAACTGAAATGTGGCACTAGCATTGACACGTGACACAATTGTGACTTGACACGTGGACAATTTTTTGAAATTCAAAAGTTTTTTAAAAATTTTTGAAAAATTAAAAAAAAAATAAAAAAAACTAGAAGCTAACACGTGGCATGTAAACAAAAATTGACCAAATAAATATTGTTCAAAAACGTTAACTATCTAACCACCATTAGTCAAAAGGACCATATTGACCAAAATTTGACGAAAATGAGGACCTAATTGTATACAAAACGAAAATGTGGAACAAATTGAATAAAAATAACAAAAATAGAGACAAAATGTATACTTAAGCCTATATTATTTATATATTCTTAACTTTTAGATTTTTAGATGTCTATCAATAATGAATTTTTATGAATAAATTAAAACTAAAATTACATATATTTATTTGTTAAAAACTAAAATTTCTAAATATTAATAAAATAAATTATCTAAAAATTTCAAAATAAAAATATTTTCACATAAATACAAAACATAACAAAATGTAAAGACTAGAATAAATTAAAAACATTTTTTTAACTATTTCATTAAATAATTAACAAATATTTGAAAACAAAAAACTTTGGCTAAATATACGGTGATACAAAATTATAAGAAAACATGATTTTATTGGAAAATTTATTAACAAAATAGTTTAAGATTAAAAGATAAATTTATGTACAAATTAAAAAAAGCATACAAATAGTTTTTGATAATTAAACACGATTAAAATAAATTCTAAAATAGATTCAAGCATACAATTTGTGACATCCCATTTAAATAGAATAATTCTACTTCCATTAAAACATCACATGATTATAAGAATAACAGAGCAATCAGATGAACATTATAAACAAAGAATATACTTTTACAATCATCCAGGGATGTGCTTAGAAAGGACACTTAGGCATACCAAGGATGCCATGAACAAAACAAGATCTAAAAAGGTTAAACAGTTTTGCAAAAGAAATGCTCCTAGAGCAAGGAATTACATAGGCCTTGTGGCCTTAAGACTGCTCACATGAGCCACGGCTAACATATCCATCACTAGGCAGCTGCGTCACCACCACCAGAGCTACCATTAGAATTTCCCCATTTGCTTCCACCATAAGGTGATCATCACAAAAGAGAAAGTATAACAAATAACAGACATGAAATGAAAGGGTAAGCTAGTGTAAAAATAATTTTGTACATATTAAAGCAAGCAGATACTTAAAACAGTTCTAAGCATACCACACAGTAAGCATAGAAAATCATGTTATAGCAACCAAGCATGACACTATGACTCAATTATCTAGATAGATATAATAAGATCGGATTCACTGGACGTTTGCACTCGTGGTGGCCTCTACTGCTCTGTAGAGCCATTGCCAATGGGTTTCACCCTACCACACACAAGTTAGCCTTCATGCATCTAAGGCCATTATCCTGCTAAAGACTAGGGCCTCCCGCTACTCTCACCACTTAGATCAGTTTGCTCTACATGAGACTCACTGATCCTTTAGAGTTTCGAGATGCGATCCTTACTTGAATCCTTATCTTAATTATATACACTACACACCACCATGAGATCTCCCCACGAGACTCATGGAACTACGCCTATCTCACACCAATTTCATGTTTCTCATACCATAACCACCACTTTTATCTCATACATCCAATTCTCATGCCACAATACCACCATCCAGCAATTCCATGCCATAAATTAATCCAAGCATGCTACTTTCAGTTCATACAATTCAAATAACTCATGCATGTTCACAGGAATATCCAACCATAACAAAAATGGGGAAAATAAAAATGAAATCCCGCACTATTCTCGCTTAGGCTAAAAGCCTTCGCTCAGGCGACAACAACTGTCTCGCCTCAACTAGGCATTCTCGCTTGAGCGAGACTTGAAATAGTGGTACAGTGGCCACTCTGCGAGTTCTCGCCTGAGCGGGCCCTTCTCGTCTGAACGAGAGCGCTCTTCGCCTAAAATAAAAATCCCTCGCTTAAATGAGGACTCAAACAGAGGGCACCACTGGTTTACTCAACGGCTTGCTTAGGCGAGTCTTTCTCACCTGATCGAGATGATGCGTCGCTCAAAACCAGAGTTGGTCGCCTGAGCGAGAAGCTCGAGCTCGCTTGGGCGAGAATATCAGCTCTCGCCACTGTTCCACACATGCAACACCAAAAACAACCAAGCACATCTATACAGTTCATTCATATACAAGCACAAGCACTTTTAATTCATTTCAAGCATAAGACAGAGCAAAAACAGACCACATACTTCAAGAACACGAAAAATACCTAGCTTCCCTTACCTTTTTAGACCCTAGCAAGCACAACAAGTCCACGACCACCACAGCTCGAAGAACTAGAGCAGTGAGCTGAAACAAGAAAACCAAGGCAACCAGGGTATGAGATTAAACCCTAACCAGACCAGCATACTTAAACGGTGTAAAGAGGAGGAAAACAGACCCAAAACCCTAAGGTTCAACTTACTTGGAGGTGGGATGGGTTTCGTTAGCTTGGAGACGGAAGATTATTTTGCCCTAGCATAGCACCTTGCTGGAGATATGAGAGGGAGAGGAAGGAACTGTTTCTGAAAAGGAGACCAGTGAAAATGAGAAGGCTAGACAGGGTATTGGGGGTCCTATAGTGGGCTGGCCTTGGGCCTACGAGAAGGGTCAGGCCCATACACATATAAGCTGAAAAATTGGGCTTACACAATTTTTTATTTTGTTTCCCTAGTAAGTAGAAAATAATAAAATTGAAGTGATTGCAATAACTTAAGAATATACTGGTATTGCTTTGAACAGTTAAACTATATGCATCATGCAGGAAATAATAAATAATTAAAGGATATTTCGGTAATCATACGTGTGACTTCCTCCAATCTCCTTATGCATTAGCACCTACAAGATCAAAGTTAAAACCAAAACAAAGGAAAGTGAATTCTTAGACTAGTTAGAAAATTGTAGAAAGTCAGTAAAAAATTAAAAAAAGAAGATTGTTTGTGAACATGTTAGTAAAATTTGAAATGAGAACATGATAAAAGTCAACATACAAAAATTAAAACTACAAAGTTTAACTATCTAATGAAAGTATACAACAAAACCAGAACTCGCAATTCAAAACAGCAAAATCTTCACTTTCTGAACACAATTCTGCATAATTGAATTGCATCGATCTTAGCTCAAAATTTCAAAATTGGCATCAAACATCCAAATTCATGTTTGAGAAATTTCAGCAAGTCAAAATATCTTATTTCAATAAAAAACAAGTAGGACTTGTGTATAGACTTGTGTTTATCTCTCTGCAAAGACATGCAAAATTACAATTTCATAAATTTGAAAAGATTCTAATAAGTATTAGTCAATCCAAAACACACTCCAAATCAAATCACTAGGACTTCATCTCGGCTTGTAATTGTGATCTGGTCTTGGGGTAGGATTTAGAAAAAGGGTCAATTCATTATCAAATACTCATGTGCAATTGTAATTTATCAGGATGAGTCAAATTTATCTAAGTGACTGGAACAAACAAGGCCTAGATCACATTGAGAGTGGCATCCAAGAGTAAGGAACACCAAAAAGAATCAATGCAAATTTTGAAATGCAACTCTACATGAATGTTATTCCATAATCAATAATTAAGGCTCTAAAACTCTCAAGGATTAATCTTTGTCAAAACTCAAATTCTACTTCTCTTTTATGTAAAAACTACTTATGGCAATTGAACTAAAATACAATAAACATTAGAAATCGTCCATTTAAATTCAAAATCTAATGACACTCTAGCAACCAAAAGCTAAAAGTAACACATCAATCATAATGGAAATCAGTGAAAACCTATTAAGTAGTAATACAAAACTGTGTAGACAAGTTTTAAAAGACTCTAAAACTCACAAGTAAAAACCTAAGAAAAGCATGTAAAGACTAGCTTAAAAACTAAAAACTGCAGTATAACAGTAAAAGAAATATGTAATGGAACTACCTAAGCAACATGTAAAGGAGAAAATAACACCAAAAATCGATTCAAAAGCTCTACAAAAACTTACTACTGAGAACCTAAAATGTGTGCTAAAACAAGGCTAAAAATGAAGAAGGAAAATGTAAAATGTGTACCTAGAAAATACTTTAAATGCTCAAAGACTATTGAAAAGTATGTTGGTTACTGAAAACAACAAGGAAATCAAAACATGCCAATAAAACCTAAAAATGTACTACGACTAATAAGAATGAACCAGAAAAATATAACTAAATATAATGTGTAATCTCAACACTACTAAAATAGTAAAATAATTGTATGAAAAAATTCTATTTGTCTATACTGGCATATATCTGCACTTATATATTCTAAGGATGCAAATTTTGATTATGTGGAGATTATTCTATTAAGAAAGTAGGAAAGAATCCATATTCTAATTTAAAACAGTAAATGATATCATATATAGTTAATCTCTACGACTTTAAAGCAATAAAATATGAGTAAGATAAAAAATTAGCTACTAAAACTATGACAAGAATTAAAATCAAGCATGTAAGCTAACTTCCGCCCAGCTAAAACAGAACTTAAAAGGAAATTTGCTATAAAAAAGAAATCTACCTAACAACATGTAAAGTTGTTAATAAAATCAAAATTATAGTGAAAGCTAAAATAGAACCATAATGCAACTTTAAGTGTTGTTGCTAGTCGCGCTACCAACCTGTAGCACCTGCAAGATCAAAGTTAAAACCAAAATAAATGAAATTGAATTGTTAGTTTAGTTAGAAGTTTGCGGAAAGTTGGTAAAAAGTTAAAAAAAAGAACACTTGTTAGTGAACATGTTAGTAAACGTAAAACAACAAACTAAATCTAAATCTGAAATAAGAACATAATAAATGTCAACATATCAAAATTAAAACTTCAAAGTTTAACTATGTAATGGAACTTTGCACTTAGATATCATATAAACCTAAAACAGAAATATCAACATACACTCAAAAACAAGCACAAGACAAAAACATAAAAAACATTCAAATTTGTAAATGGCACTTTGGAACCCCTAAACTCTTCCATACTGCACGATAAAAATATTACAAAATGGTTGAGGAAGGGATTATTGAATGAATTTTCCCACTAAATCAAAATTAATCAAAAACAACAACGAAAGAAACATAATTACAACACAAACTTCCATGACATCAAAACAGACACAAAGAAATAAGCTCATGCTTTCTTGGAACAACCCACTCTTTATTTTACTCTCAAGTGTTTGCACCCGTTTCCACTTTAATTTCTTGCTCTTAGAGTCTAACTCTATTTGTGTTTCACTGAAGATGCTTCTCCTCATAGCAGCTCCAAAGTTCCTTCAATATGAAAATTGGCACCTTGGCATGCCTCAAATGTGAGTTTTCCAAGTAGTCAAATAGGAAGCAGGGAAAGCCAAAACTTTTCTTCCACAAGAGATTATACAATAACAGAAAAGCAAGAAAAGGTTCAAATGAGAAATAAAGACAACATCAAATGATAGAATTAATGGACATACTCTATAGAAAAATCAAGAATGACAGCAAGAAAATAAGGCAAAGGAACAAAAAGGCACTCAAAATGAACCAAATGAATAGTGTAAGACCTGAGAAATTTAAATAATTACATAAATAATTGTTTAATAAATGTGGGTAGTGGGAACCTTTATATCATTTAATGTTGGGGTTTATGACGTGGAATGGTACTAGTTCAAGTAGTTGAGAGTACTTAGTTATGTGAAGAAGACTTGGGTTTGAGTCCTTTGTATGTTATTTTAATAGTTTATTAATTTTAATGATATGCTTAATCATGATGAGTGATTATAAATTCCTAGATGTATAAGAATTATCACGAAACATGAATTTGTTGAATGGTTGTGCATTGACTTGACAATGGTGTAGTTGTGTGTTTAAATCTTGGCTTATGCAAAATAAGGTTCCTTTTTGCTAAAATTATTTTTGGCATGGATGGATAAAAACAGAAAACCCTAGCCGTAATTGAATGATCATTAAGTTCCTTGTTAATGCAAAATTCGCTAAGAGGGCATTTAGACGCCATTAGACGTGGAAAAAGTATAAGATGCCAAGGAGTGGGATTTTGCTATCATCAAGGATTATAAGCTTTGCAAATTGGAAGCAAGAAAACCATATTAGGGGAGTTGTACCTCTTGTTTTTCTAGTTTAATTGTGTAAACATGTATACAATGTGAAATATCATTACTTGATTATCGTGTTTTCTGGAACTGGGTTGAGTTTTTGGAAATTTTTCAGAAAACGTCTGGCGGACCTTTGAAGCTGTCAAGTGGACCTTCGAAGCCACCAGGCGACACATACCTTTTGATGTTCATTTTTGAGTTCCTGATGGGAATTGTCTGGCGGTGATGAATTGGCGCCAGGCGATACATGGATGTGTGGTGTCGCAACAAAAATCGTGGCGGGACCACGAAAATAATTTAAAAAAAAATAGAGGAGTCGCCACCATAGTTTATTATGGAAAACTATAGAAAAACCTTAAAAAAAGAATAATCTTCGAAACCAAATTTGGATTCGGGAGTCGGTTACGTGTGGGGAATGTATTAGCACCCCACAACGCCCGTCTTAAGACGGTTCCCTCTTTAATTAAGTATGCAAGATAAAATTTGATGTTTAAAATATTATTTGTATTTTTTGGGCCCAACGAGGACTGTACCTCGTTCCTACGTATTTTCGTTTGGAAAATCTGGGATAACGTAGTTCTTTATACAAATATTTGTTGTTTGATATTATTATTAATTTTTTTAAATTTTATATTATATATATATATATATATATATATATATATATATATATGTTATTAATATCAAAAGAAACCGAGATTCTACATGATAAAAGATTTAGTTATCAAGCAAATCCCAGACTTGACATGATATTAAAAATAATTTTATAATTTTTATTTTTTATTATTATTAATTTTTTTTAAGAAAAAAAAAATTAAAAGCCTGTGAAGGAGTGTTTTGATTACCAAGCAAGTCCGAGACTTGACACGGTATGCAATACTTATATCAAAGAAATAATATAATTTTTTATTTTTTTTATTTATTATTATTTTTTTAGAAAGAATTAAAGCCTACGAAAAAAACCTTTTTAATTACCAAGATAATGACATTCCAAATAAAAGGCAAGAGAATGGTTGAGCATATCAATGACAAACCCAAACCCAAAATCATGACGTCTAGACCCCAAACCCCAAACATATTTACTCATACAACATGTCAATCGATCATACATTTGATATTATAAGAGAATCTAAGCAGTACATGAATAACATTAGGAGCAAAGAGAATTTACCTTAAAGTGACCCCTTTTGCGTGTGTGCTCTGGTAATAAAAAAGAAGAGGGGTTTTCTGAATTTTTTTTCTATGTCTTGCATTGGAGAAATTTTGTACTTATATAGGCATATTGGGGTACCACTGAAATCCTAGTCTTTAATTATAAAAACACATATGAGGAAGGAATTAGTCCTGATGAAATATATCATAGCAATTAAATCGTTACATAATATCCACAATATTAATTATAATTATTAATGAAATATTGCTTGTAATTACTAGAATCATATTTTCCGTCACATAAAGATCGTGATCAAATCATAACATATTATTCATTCTAATTATTACTAGAAAAATTTTCTTCTAATTATTAAAATCGTACCATTCTCTAAAAAACATTATTATCGGGAATATTTACTTCTAATTATTAAAATAATATCTTCTCTGACTAAAAATCCAATGAGACACATCACATAAGCGTAAATTCAAGATATTATACCCTTCTCTAAAATTAGAAATTATAAAATGTCTTTTTCTGACATATCATGTGAAGAATGTAAATAGTAAAGAGTGGAGTGAAAGTATGTACAAGACATTTTGGTTCATGAAAACAGTGTGATGACAAATTAGATTCTCTCTTCTTTTCCTTTATTCATGGTATAATTAAAATTAAAAACCTAACATATTTTTTTATTTTATTTTATTTTTTATTTAACAAAACAAAATGCATTCACCCGAACGAAATTGGATGTTGACATGTGGAATAAGGTATTTTCATGAAAAAACGTTGTTTCTTATGTTTTTTTCACGTAGTAGGGATCGCTGGGTGTTGGTTTCCTATCACCAGGTGCTAGGTCTCTGGTGTATTTTCGTTGGGCTGCAAGATCTAGTCGCTTTGGCGACTACGTTTATTCTGGTCTGCGTAGTTTCGTCAAATTGCGTTTCCCGGTTCGTTAATCGTCCGATTTAGGTGAAATTTTGACAGGTGATTCATAACATATGTGGCTTCAAATATGTTTTATCTAAGTTTAGATTCTTTAGTGAGTTTTTTTATGTTGTCCTCTAGTATAACTTCAAAATACACTAATATTGATACTTTACAAATCTTTTTAATATATTTTAAAACATCAAAATCAATATCCATTGGTGTATTTTCAACGCAGAACAAAGGAACAACTCATAAAACACAACAATCCAAATTTATTTTATCTTTAGTTGTTATGAGATATGTAACACATCTCTTCATGTTGAAACATATATATTTTTAGCGTGAGACTAGACATGAGTTAAATATGTTTTTAGTCCTTTAACTTTAAGTGAAAATTTGAATTAATCCATCTTCAAAACTTTGACCCAATTTACACTACAACAAATTTGCAGATTTTTTTAAGGAATAAGTTGTAGTTAATCCCTCGTTGATCCCTTACAAAACGATTCAAAAGGATCAACAAGGAAACAACGAGGACACTGAATCATAGCTAATTAGCAAATGAACTACTTCGTAGTTAATCCCTAGCAAATTGGTTGTAGCAAATCCCTAGTTAATCCCTAGCAACTAGTTTGTAGCAAATCTCTAGCTAATCCTTAGCAAAAATATTTGTAGTAAATTCGTAGTTAATCCCTAGTAAAATGTTTGTAACAAATCTCTTGCTAATCCCTAACAAACTAGTTGTAGCAAATTCCTAGCTAATCCCTAATAAACTAGTTTTAGCAAATCCCTCGTTGAATCGTACCAAATTTTTGTAACAAATCCCTAGCAAAGTGGGTTAACAAATGTCTCACTAATTCGTAGGTAATGTTCTCTTTTTGTAAGTAATGCGTTGTTATCTACGAATTACCTACGGAACAAATTTCGTAGGTATTGAGCTGGTAGTTTATCTACGAAATTGTGTTTGGTAGATAATTTACATACAACCATTATCTACGAAATTGGAGCGTCCATAACTTATCTACGAAAATATTCATCGAAAAGTTTGTCATCCAGTATTTGAATTACCTACGAAATACTTCATAGATAAATTACCTACAAAATTTTTCATAGGTAATTTACCTATGAAATTTTTCGTAGATAATTTACCTACGAAATTTTTCGTAGATAACAATAAATATATATAAATAAAAAAATCAGAATACCATATATGTTATCTAAATCTTTGCAACATTATTAAATATTTTAAAAAATCACCATTGTAATTATAAAAGCTTATTAATTATTTAAAAGTTAGAATACATTTTATTTAAACTTATAATTAATAAAAAAGATAACGAAATTAATACAAAATAAGTCTGAATACTCGATCAAGAAAGTAATATAAGAAGAAATATAAAGATGAGAAAAAGATACATACAAAAATATCAAATATAAAAAATAAAAACTTCATGAATATACATAGTAAATTAACATAAAAGTTGGGAGTATTATTTGTTATAACACTTGAAGACATTAAATATCTGAAAGGAGAACTTGATTCAAGTGAGAAGCTCCTTTAATTTCTCACGCCGCCTTCTTTTTTATATCATACATTGGTGACACTCCTGCTCTACCAAGTTTGATTGACAGTTCCATAATATACTAAAAATGATCTAGATAAAAAAAGTTACCAGCAAGTCTCTCCTGCCTTCTTTGCTTTAACCATATGATTGCATAATTTTTCAGGAGTTCCATTTTGAATCTATAACATTCAAAAGTCAAGAGAAAAAGAGAAGACATCATAATGAATCTAAATACAAGAGATGGAAATGACCATAAGTTAAAGCTAAAGTCACAAAACTTACAGCTAAAACAGCAACATCAACCACTAAATACATGAAGTCTCCATCTCTTTCAAGATTCTTGTAATACTACTTTGCATTCAGCACCTGCTGACGCACCAACCTGCATGTTAAACATACAACTAACTCAACTTAAAATTTTAGTGAAATAAAATAAAAGGGATTATCAATCACATGTAACTTTCAGCAAAGTATAAAAGTAATGCATAGAATTACTTACCATCCATTCATTTACCTAGCAATTTTCAAACACGTAAGGTTTCGTGACCTTTAGCTACCCATGAGAAATTGATACTTTATTTCAATAGTTAGGCAATAACAAAATGATGTGACAAAAAGGTGTGTTATAATATGTTAATGGTCAAGTAAAAGGGGGAAATATGCCTTCTAATCTACTCTTTCCAACGCATTTTTTAAAGAGAAATATTAAGACTTATGAATATATATTCATATTTTATTTTTTTAATCAATATATTTTATTCTAATTTTAATCTAGAATAGAATACATCTTAAAAAATGTTATCGTTATACAAAATATTGGAGAATTAAACTCTCACATTCAGCTACTAAACTCCAAAAGCATCTCCTATTTGGTGGGCAGAAATAGAAATTATGTCCACTGACTTAAGTTCAGAGGTGAATCCATAACTCCAAATGAAAAATATGTCCTTTGGAATAATAATCTGATCAACAACTCTGAGCGATAAACAAACACACCAAAATAATTTTTTTCAACCAAACAAATGATATACTTCAGCTCTTGCATTACTGGTTTGCAAATGTGCATACGTATTATTTAACACTTTTAAAATTGTTAGTAGTTTCAACTTTTAAAAATATGAAATTATTTGACTTACTATGCATGTGACACCGAGAAGTTTTTGTTAAGTTAGATGTGATGGTTTTAATTTATGAAAATATAATTTGTGGATGTGAAAAACAATAAAAAAGAAATAAAGGGGAAAATCTACCGAAGGTGAAGAGAGGATGTGGTTGTGAAAGAGTTGAAAGAGTTAGGAGTGGCAATGGTGGTTGGACATGAGATAGAAGGTGACCCTTGAAAGTGAAACCAGCACTGCCCACTCTGTTGTGACAGCGGCAGAGGAAGGCGTCGCAGACAAAGAGATAGGAACGTGTGGGTAAAGTCCAGTTGTTGGAGAAACAGGGAAATAGAGAGATCAAAAGCCAGAGAAGAAGACTTTTGTGGTTGCCGGAGAACAGTTGTCTGACCAGAACTCATCGACGACGTAGTTTTCAGAGTTAGTACTTTTTTCAGAAGACGGCCACTAGGACTTCCAAAAATCCAACACTTCCGACACACAACAACGACCACGGTAGGTAGAAACCTTTTTCTGGCCTTATTGTATTTGTTAATCGTTGATTTTTTTAATAACCTCTTATATGGCAGAAACTGTCCGATTTGAATTCGGTTTTACTTATCTGTAGGGTTTCCCAATCATGGAATCATGTATTGAGAGTTTGGTTCAGTAAAGTCAAATTTCCATTTGGGTGTATTGCTGATTTTGTTTTTATCAGTGTACAAAACAGGGCAGTTTGGGTGTTGAATTAATTGATTGAGGTGTTGAAATAATTGTTCATTTAATGTATCTAATTTTTGTGAAATTCGTAAAATTATGATTTTTTACAGAGATGTATTTTCGTCATTGCTGTAAAGCGAAGTGCATTGGTGCTTTGAACGAAAAGTTAACTGTGCCACAAAAGGAGTATATTGCAAGCACCCCGTTTTGGTGGTTTCCCATGTTAAAGCAATCATTGAAGATAAATAGAAATGTTTTATCTCAGTTATGTATTAAATGGGTTGAAAGAAGGGGTGGTTTTGATGTTGGTGGTGAAGTGGTGGACTTTAGTTTATTAGACGTTTGTTTAGGGTTAGGATTGAGAGTGGTCGGAGAAAAAATTGATTTAAATGAGGAAGTTCTGGAGAGTGAGACGTGGAATACTTTTGGGCGTCAAAGAGTTGATGTTAAGTTGATATATGATTTTTTGATGAAATTTGATGATGATGTTGGTGATGTTGAATTATTTTGCAAGCTATATGTTGTGTTAGGAATATCAGAGTTCTTGCTTGCAAGTAAAAAGGGTTGTGTTTTCCCCGTTATTTTTAAAATTGTTGATGACATGGAAAATATTGGAAAATATAATTGGGGTACATTAGTGTACGAGTATTTGGTGTTTAGCTTGTGTAGTGCTTCGTTGGCATTGCAGAACGAACCAAGTCGATTTGAGTTCTATGTGGTTGGATGTGCCTATTTGCTTGAGGTAAAGTGATTTATGTTTTTTAATGTTGTTTACATATGGTTTTTATTTTCCATAAATTGATTTTATTAATGATTTATGTTTTCAGTTATGGTCATTTGATCATTTGGTTGTTTGC
>Ga0214542_1005761_pt1 | contig 23238 bp, 8 predicted proteins | sample CNSS1metaG_FD_160096 | JGI IMG/M metagenome (GOLD analysis project Ga0214542, IMG submission 160096) | Root nodule microbial communities from cowpea collected in UCLA plant growth center, Los Angeles, California, USA - CNSS1 | ecosystem: Host-associated > Plants > Roots > Nodule | place: USA...
GCCTCTTCTTCTACCCTGCAGACTACCCTTCCTTTCCCCGCACCCAAGCATCCTTCACCGTTCAATCCAACCAATTTACTCTCCTCAACGCTTTCAATGCCTCTCTTAACGCCGACGCTCAAGCCACAGACACTATTTTCAGGGAATACGTGGTCAACGTCAACGACGCTGAGAGGCTTATCCTCACCTTCACTTCCTCGGAGCCAAACTCATACGCTTTCGTTAATGGAATTGAGGTGCTTTCCCTGCCAACCGATTTATATTACATGCCAAGAGATGATGTAGGATTCACCCTCGTGGGACATGGTACGCAATTCAGCGTCGGAAGTAGCTCTGCCATGGAAACTGTGTATCGTATCAAAGTCGGAGGACAAGAAATTTTGCCACAAAACGACACCGGTTTGTTCAGGGATTGGGCTGCCGAAGAAGGTTATTTTATCAAACACAATCCAAAGAATAATGATCTACCAGCTGACATGGATGGGAAAAGGAACATAACAGTGAATCCCGATTACTTGGCACCAAAGGAACTGTTCAGAACAGGGCGTAGCATGGGCACAAACGCCACTCTGAACAGAATGAGCAACCTCACTTAACAACCTCGCCGGACCTAACCCGGACCCGATTCAGACACCACAGAACAGCATCCCCGTAAAGCCCAGAAGGGGAAGTGGAACGACGATAATTGATGTCGTCGCAAGGGTGGGAATCGGTTTTGTTGGTTGTTGTCTCCAGACGCATGAGAAACACTGAAACGAATCCCAAGGATTACAAATCCAAGTCATACACAGCCCTACCGTCCGATCTCTGTCGCCACTTCTCCCTAGTGGAGATCGAAACCGCTACCAACAACTTTGACGACGTTTTCATCGTCGGCGTCGGTGGTTTCGGCCACGTGTACAAGGGCTACATCGACGGCGGTTTCACCCCGGTCGCAATCAAGCGCCTGAAACCGGGTTCGCAGCAGGGTGCACACGAGTTCTTGAACGAGATCGAGATTCTCTCGCAGCTCCGCCATCTTCATCTTGTGTCCCTAATCGGATACTGCAACGATATGAACGAAATGATACTGGTCTACGATTTCATGGCGCGTGGAACCCTACGCGATCATCTCTACAACACGGATAATCACCCTCTCTCGTGGAAGCAGCGCTTGCAGATATGCATCGGTGCCGCGCGTGGGCTGCACTATCTCCACACAGGCGGGAAGCACACGATCATCCACCGCGACGTGAAAACAACGAACATCTTGTTAGATGATAAGTGGGTGGCGAAGGTTTCAGACTTTGGGCTTTCAAGAATTGGGCCTACAGACACAGACAAGTCCCACGTGAGTACCCATGTGAAGGGAAGCTTTGGCTACATAGATCCCGAGTATTACAAACGATTTCGCTTAACGGAAAAGTCTGATGTTTACTCGTTCGGTGTTGTGCTCTTTGAGATACTGTGTGGTCGTCCAGCTTTGATTCACAGTGCGGAGACGCAGCAGGTGTCGCTTTCTAATTGGGTGAAACATTGTGATCGAAATGGGAGCATAGCAGAGATTGTGGATCCCACGATAAAGAAAAAGATTGCGCCTGAGTGCCTGAAGAAGTTTTGTGAGATTGGGATGAATTGTTTGTTGGAAGATGGAACGCAGAGGCCGCGCATGAAGGATGTGGTTGCAATGCTGGAGTTTACGCTCCGGCTACAAGAAAGTGCAGAGCAACCGGCAATTGAAAAAGGAGAGGAAATTAGTGAGGATAGCTTTTCCACTACTGACTTGAATGTGACTACTACGACTTCGACCGGTGAAGACAATAGCTATAGTAATAATACGGTGTCGTCTTCGACTCCTTTCTCCGAAATTATTGATCCAAAGCCGCGTTGACCCAATCAAATTAATGCACACCTCTCCAGAAGGACAATAAAAACTAAGATAGTGGGACCGGCGTACTAAAGTTAGAGTTGGGCATTTTTGTCTCTATGTTCATAGTTTAAACATGATGTATTTGAAAAAAAAAACAAGTTGGATTAAGTGTTGTATACTTATCCACATATTTAATAATACAACATATAAATGCTTGATAAGATGTATTGTAAATTGAATTTGCAATATTATAAATATCTCGCATTATAAAAATAATTATTTTTAGCTATGATTATACTTAATGTTTATGGCTTTTAGTTCTGGATATTTTGTACGGTTTGTTATCGTTTTGAAAAAATTAGCGTCACTAACATATTATCTAAAATTTTTAACGATCCTGCAATATCACAACTGATTGATGATTTACAAAACTTTGGTATTACTCAGGGTTTGAAACTCCGACCAGAGTTTGAAACCCTGTCAGCTTTTGAAATTTATATTATGTTCAGAAGTCAATTTTAAATATTTTTCATTAAAGTTTCCTGTTTTATTTCTTTTGTACTTTTTAATAATATATAAATCTTAAAATAAAAAATTATAAAAGGATTTAGATTTTTGATAATCTACTTAACCCAAAGTGGTAGGGATATTACTCTACTACTTTTATCTAAATTCTTGACACGTGTCCTTTAATTAGGTTTTTTCAACTTTTTAGAGTTTTACAAAGCATTTGAAGTCTCACATATTTATAATGGTGTCAGTACTGTAGTTGACATGATTGGCTATTTTTTTAAACTGATAAAATTGTTCAAGAAACTTATGTGAAGACTGAATTGCTATATTTTATTGTGGATTTCTGAAATGAACCGACCATAATACTTTCTCTCTTGCTCATATTTCTGAAACCCTAACTTTACCCTATTTTTTTTCATTGGTTTTTGTTGTTAAGGTTTTGTTCTCCTTCATCTACTGATTGTTTTGTTTCCATTTTCCTTTGCAATTATTTTGGATTAATGGTTGTTCCGGTTGTTCTCCTTCATCTGGTAATTCTTTTGTTTTCCATTTTGCTTAATCTAACATTCTGCGGTTTGCGATGGGTTGTCGGAACCAAGGTTCACTCCTTACAACGGTTCCACTCTGGACCACACCAAGGGACCAAGATTGGGGGCTCCACCTTCGACATTGTGGTACAAGACCTTCATCCGAGGTTTGTTTTTATTCTTGACTGTCATTTTGCATTGTTGCGTTATGCGCACCAACTGTTCGATGAAATTCATCTCTGTACTCCTTTTCTTCTTCTCTGTCCATTATTAATGTTTGATTATTCTATTTTAGTTGAAGACTTTATAGCAGATCTAATCGAACAAACTTGCAAACCCTAACTTTTTAGGATGGGTCAGATCCAGTATTCTGAGAAGGACTTCAAAGACACTTATGAATACAGGTATACATGCTTGGATCCATTTTTCTTTACTTTTATAATATTATTTTTATTTTAATGATTTGTGTTCCGGTAATGAGTTTTCAAGTTTAACAAACTACCAGAATCACTATTATATTTTCTCTCTTCCCGTCCTCTCCCCTCTTCTGATTTCGTCTTTAGTTCATGCCCCCATGTTTCTTCTATAGCCCCTCTGATAACCTCCCTTCCGATTAATCAGTGTACTGGCTACGTGTTCGCGTGATTTTAGGCAACCACTACCCAAGCCTCTCGTTAGGTGCCTAGATTCGAGTATATGCTCGTGGGATCAATTCCTGATTTGTAGGACCGTTCCTCTTCAGTTGAGGGTGCTGGAAAAGTAAATACTAATAGGGCCCAATGGGCCCTTGATGGGCCTTAAGACTCCGACCCAATACCGAACAAATCTAACAAGACTCAAAAACCCTTAAGGCCCTGGACCCCTAATTTTTCGACCTCCTTGGTTCATGTCTTCCAAGCTCTTCGATATGCATGTATAACTATTCTTGCTAGCTCGGATTCCGAGCTCGGCTTAACTCATGTCGGAATCCGAGCTCGGTCCTGCCCAGTACTATTGATGTTAATTATGTTGTGCAGACACGTAGACACGTTGTTAATTCTATAGCCCATTTTACCAATCGTCCTGTCATGTCTGGTCGTTTAAGGATCTGTTTGATAGGAAGATCAATTTTTACTTGAATGTTGAAGCTTTGGAAATAAGGTCTGAGCTTCCTAGCAGAGATGATGACAGCTAAAGCTGCTTTTTCCAAGATCGGATATCGCCTTTCTGCGCCGTGTAACAACCAACTGACGAAATATACTGGCCATTGCTTGTCCTCTCGCTCTTGTACTAATACCGAACTGATGGCATGTTCAGTTACCGTAATGTACAGCTGTAGAGGACGCCCCTTCTCTGGTCGGCTAAGCACTGGAGGTTGACTTAAGTATTCTTTGAGTTGGAGAAAGGAGTCTTCACATTCTGGCGTCCACTGAAACTTTTCATTTTTCTTTAGACACTAAAAATAAGGGTGGCCTTTATCTCCACTCCTCGCCAGGAACCTGGATAGGGCAGCCATCCTTCCTGTTAGTTGTTAGACCTCCCTCATATAGCTTGGACTCTTCATGTTGATTATCGCTTGGCATTTGTCGGGGTTCACCTCTATACCCCGTTCTGTCAACATGAAACCTAGGAATTTCCTTGCTTTGACTCCGAACACACACTTCTCTAGGTTTAGCTTCAGCTGGTATTTGTTGATGGTGGCAAAAAGTTCTTGCATGTCGACGGCGTGACTTTCATTTCCTGTGGAGGTAACTACCATATCATCTACATATGATTCTACGTTCCTTCCGAGCAGGGGTTGAAGGATCTTGTCCATCATCCTCTGATAGGTGGCTCCAGCATTTTTTAGGCCGAAGGGCATTACTTTGTAGCAGAAGTTAGCCTTTATTCCCATGAAGGCGGTTTTGTCTTCATCCGCTGGGTGCATGCAAATTTGATTGTATCCTGAGTACGCGTCCATGATGCTCAACAAACCGCATTCGGATACGCGGTCCACCAAAATGTCTATGTTTGGTAGGGGGTAAGAATCTTTTGGACACGCTAGGTTGAGGTTGGTAAAATCAACACACATTCTCCACTTCCCATTTGCTTTCTTTACCATGACTATATTGGCTAACCACTTTGGGTACTGTATTTCTTTTATGTGCCCAGCTTCCGTTAACTTTTTTATTTCTTCTGCAGCAGCTCGGCTTTTCTCCTCATTAAGTCTCCGACGTCTCTGAACTCGTGGCTTGAACTGTGGGTTAATGTTCAAACGATGGCAGAGTATGTCTGGATCAATCCCTGGCATGTCCCAAGTCGACCACGCGAATGAGGATATGTTCGTCTGCAATACCTGCCTTATTGCTGCCTTTGTGGTCGGATCGAGATCAGCTCCCATTCGTATATTTTTTCCTGGGATTATCTCCACTTCCTTGAGCTCGCCTATGGGTTGCGGGCCTTGATCAGTCGGTGGTTTGGGATCGAGCTCGGATTCTGACCGACTTGCCGAGTTGGGAACCTGGGTTATGCTATAAGTGTCTCGCCGTGTTCGTAGACTTTTTTCGTAGCATTTCTGTGCTGTTTTTTGGTCGACTTTCATTGTTACCACTTTTCCTTCCGTCGGGAATTTCATTTTCAAGTGTACGGTGGAAACGACTGCTCCGAGTTTGTTGAGGGATGGTCTCCCGAGTAGCATGTTATAGGATGAAGGAGCCTTGACTACGATGTATTTGATCATTATGGTTTTCGCAGTGTGTTCATCTGCGAATGTTGTTCTTAGGTTAACATATCCTCTAACCTCTACTTGCTCTCCTGAGAAACCCACTAACACTCCGTCAAAAGGCATAAGCTGATCTCTGGGGATTTGAAGACCAACGAATGCATCCAAGAACATGACGTCTGCTGAGCTACCTTGATCGATTAAAACTCGGTGTACATTTCTACCCATCATGATTACTGAAAGCACCACCGGGTCATCTTCATGGGGAATAATGTCCTCGGAATCGACTGTCGAAAAAACGATATTTGGAGTTAGGGGCAAAGGTTCCGATATCGTTGCCATCATAATGCTTCGTGAGTACCGTTTCTAGGCTGATCTGGTCAGACTGCCTCTTGCGAATCCCCCTGCTATGGTGTTAAAATCCCCTAGGATGGGGATTTCATGAGGTCCAACGGCCTGTTTAGAAAGTGACTTCGTATGCTTCGTTTTCGTGCTGCCTCCTTTAATATATTTGTCCATCAATCCCCGCCGAGCTAAACTGGCTAACTGGCCTATCAATGGAAAGCAACTCTCTATGTCATGGCCGTGAGAACTGTGAAATTCACACCAAGCGGAGGTTTCTTTTCCCAGTAATCGTCCAGTTTCTAGCGGGAAACGTAGGTATTTGCTGATTTCCTGATCCTGTAAAATCCAGATTTTGGACTCGGAGAAATTAGGGCATGCAAGCTTAGTGGTTCCTTTTTTCGACGTATGTTGCGAACTGTAGGGGGAAAATTTACGACTCGCTTTTTTATACGGAGAAGAGACCTCCATAATTTGACGTCGAACGTCTTTGCCCTTGTGCTCGGAGTGAGGTCGTCTTTCTTCTAGTCTTTTTCTCTGCATCGCCTCTTCGGTTTCGATATATATGGTCGCCCTGTTCCTTATTTCTGCTAACGTTACAGCGGGTGTTCGTATCAGGGATTCGCTGAAGGAATTAGCTCGCGGGCCTTTTACAAATGCTCCTACCAACATTTCCTCGCTGGGGTTGGTGAGCCCCATGCTGACGTCGCAAACCCTATTGAGGAACTATTTTAGGGTTTCTTCTTGTCTCTGTTTGATGTCGAACATATCTGCGATCTGAAGTTGTTTGGGGCGGTTTACAGCGAACCTCTCCATGAATAGACGAGCAAACACGTTAAAGGAAGTTATGGTGGCGTGGGGTATCTTTCTAAACCATTTTAACGTCGTATTTGACAAAGTTCCTACGAATATTTTGCACCGTACCGCATCGTTCCCTCCTGATATTAACATTTGTGCTCGGAAAGCCTTTAAATGTGCCTCTGGGTCGCCTTCGCCAGTGAAAGGTGATATCTTTGGAATGATGAAATGAGGTGGAATGACCTCTTCCACAATTGCTCTTTCTAGAGGGTGGTTCTCGTCTGGCTCTGCAGTTCCCCTTCCAAGAAAGTTGGTGTCTTGGAAATGACTACGCTCCCTCATCCAGGTTCGTAGCTCTTCATTGCTTTTCCGCAGTTGTTCTTGTTGACGTATAGACTCCTCTAAACGTTGTCTGGCTTCTTCCGATTCTTTTCATAGTCTTTCGTGTTTGGCTTCCATCTCCAGTCGTCTCCTTTCATGGTCGGCGAGCCATTGGGCTCGTTCGCCCTCTCTTTCCTTTCGTATGACCTCATTTTCTTGTCTCAGGGTTTCGATATGCCGCATGACCTGTTCCAGAGAGGTTTGGTCGCCGCTGTTACTCTCTGACGTGGTGATCGCCATTTTTATCTCGATCACTTGGTTGTTTCGTTTCTGGTGCCGGTTTCAAGTTTTACCGGGCCTCACGGTGGGCGCCAATGTTCCGGTAATGAGTTTTCGAGTTTAACAAACTACCAGAATCACTATTATATTTTCTCTCTTCCCGTCCTCTCCCCTCTTCTGATTTCGTCTTTAGTTCATGCCCCCCTGTTTCTTCTATAGCCCCTCTGATAACCTCCCTTCCGATTAATCAGTGTATTGGCTACGTGTTCGCGTGATTTTAGGCAACCACTACCAAGCCTCTCGTTAGGTGCCTAGATTTGAGTCTATGCTCGTGGGATCAGTTCCTGATTTATAGGACCGTCCCTCTTCAGTTGAGGGTGCTGGAAAAGTAAATACTAATAGGGCCCAATGGGCCCTTGATGGGCCTTAAGACTCCGACCCAATATCGAACAAATCTAACAAGACTCAAAAACCCTTAAGGCCCTAGACCCCTAATTTTCTGACCTCCTTGGTTCATGTCTTCCAAGCTCTTCGATATGCATGTATAACTATTCTTGCTAGCTCAGATTCCGAGCTCGGCTTAACTCATGTCGGAATTCGAGCTCGGTCCTGCCCAGTACTATTGATGTTAATTTTGTTGTGCAGACACGTAGACACGTCGTTCTGCCTCTTAAAGTGGCTAAAATGCTTCGTAAGAATGAGCTTTGAAATAAGTTGATTTTGCTTTTTCAATTTGATTTTGTGTGTGTTGATTAGCCATTCATGTTTTATTTTGACTTTTTTAATTTAAAGTCAGTTTACAGATAATCTATCCTTGAAAAGTGAAGAAAATTCTTAGTGTTTATTATTGTTTACTATAGAAAGGTTTTATAATCACTATGAATGCAATGACAAATATACTCTAAAAAGATCTCAATAATTATTTATTAATAATGTTAACACTCTTACTTTCTAAAAGAAGAGGTCATTGTGGCACAAATAGAGGGGAAGGTTCAACAAGTTGAAGGGGAAGGTTCAACAAGTTGATGGAGACACTCAATTTATTTAGCATTAAGCTTATAGATACTAATCTCACTACTTCAAAAGGAGCGTTTCTGATTATAGGTGATTCTGAGAATGGTAATTCAATAATCCAAAATTCTATTTAATTAAAAATTGTTTTACTTGATTGATAATAGAAAAAGTGCCTCTTGTTGTCTTAACGATTTTAAGATCTGGATATGCATATGTTGAAGAGTTATGATTCATCTAAATAGTTTATTGTGCATTAAATATGGTTAACTTAATATTTTTATATTAATGCTTCAATTATTAAATGATCTCTTTATTGTTGTCTTATAAAAGCTTGATCTTGCTTATTTCAAATTTAAATCACCACTTTTGTATTTTTATGACAGGCAAACAAAGAGACAAATGGATTTCAAATTCTGTTAACAAATTTTAATGATTTTATACTTTTATTTTGTACGGGATCCATAATACATAATATACGTACATTTTATATTAACAATGATATGTGTATATGCATTTCATTTTAATATAATATATAATTAAAAAATTTAATTATAAATTTTGATCATAGAACAATATTGTTTTAATATTGGTATTATTAATATTAATAGTAGACTTATTATTAGCATAATAAAAAATTATTATCATTTTTTAATTATTATATATATTTATATAAATATAATTATAAACAATTATTACACTTAAATATAATTATATAAATAAATTATTTATTTAAAATTAGTGATAATTATAATAATTTTCTTAATCTAAGTTTAAAAGAAAATAAAAAAAATTGACTCGTGCAATAATACTGTTTCGGGGTAGGGGCCAAGAGCCTACTAAAAGAACCTTTTCAACTTGCGTTGTCTTCTCCTCTCCAGTGACTTCAGCGAAATCCACTCCTTAGCTCGATCGGCTGGGATGACGATCGGGGTACCTGTCTAAAGTGCTCCGATGCTTAAGTCAGTAAAGGACCGATCGGTGTATCAATACATCTGCCGTAATAAATGCGAAATTAAGATCCTTACCAACCTACCTTTGGGCCCTATTTATAGTTTTCTGTGTGGGCCTGTGATTAGGGTTCCTTAATCACGGCCCAATGATCTTTTAATCAAGATTATTGACTTGTTTAATGTTAATTAACTCGACTGATTGGCTGTCTGATTAGTGCGGCCGATGGCCGCTTGGCCGGGTTAGTTATGATGCTTCCGATAAATGAAGCATTTCATGAACGTCTGGCCGACCGACAGAAACATGCGAGGGACTCCAGAAGTCTAAAGAGATTGATCGACCGAGGGTTGGTTCATTGGTTGTGTTATAGTCAGGTACTACACGTTCTTGTTCGCTCGACCGGTATGCCATCGAGGGTTCGTGTCGCTCGACCAGATGCTACCGATGGACCGGTGGGCATGAACATGATTGGCTCATGACTTACTTGTTTAACCGTTTGACCGAGAGTCTTATAGTTTATTCGTGATCCGTTCGATCGATGGTCTTATAGTTTAATGATCGCTTGGCTGGTTGATTGAGCCGATTCGCCATTGGTTCTGCAACTTAATCTTAGGCTGTTCGACCGTTCGGTGTAGTAGTTTTCCAACATTGGCCTATGGGCCCAAGAATTAGATTTGACCGCTTGACCGAGGGGACATATAGTACAAATACTTTAGCAAACACATTTTTTATTTAATATTGGTCTATTAAACAATAATAACTAAAGAATAATAACTCAATTTTCACCATACAATAATAACTAATTAAAAGTTTTCTAAATACTAAAATATTTAAACACTTCAACTTCTATCTTCCCGTCAATTAACGTTATTCTTATTAATCAAAAATAAATAAACAAAGTGTTATAAATGACTACTAAGATCAATATGATCTACCACATTAATTCTAAGAAATCAATAATTAAAAATACTACTTATTTATAGTTAAATGATTATTATTATAAAAATATACAGAAAATTCAAAAATTTTAATTTTATCATATCATATAATTCTTAACTTAAGTATTATATTTAAAATTCCACAATAGATCTTGAAAAATGTTTTTACACAATATGTATAACCTCACAAATAAATTCGTACACAATTCAAAAATTTTATTCTGACATCCAAAAAAATATTCTGCATCAGCTAATACAGAAATATTTTATATTTTATTTTCAAAACAATTAATCAATACTAAAATAATAATTAAAATTCATTAAATAATTATATATAAACATCATATCTAAGTAAAACAAAAAAAACAAAAGACCCGTGCGTATGCACGGGTCCGATGCTAGTTATGTATTATAACCTTGCATTTAATTTGCATATAACTAATTTTCTACACATATATAAAAAAATGGTGGCTGAGTATTTTAACTGATTTTACAGATTGTGGATAGTGATAATAACATATGATTCCAAGAGAGCAAAATGCATAATGCGTGCACCGGATCATGTTGAGAAATAAATTTATTGAGTCAATATGATGTTTGATTTTACAATGCAAATATATACTAGGAGAAACTTCCAATCTTTATTTCATTCCATGCAGTAAACTTACAAACAACTGATATTGTAATTGAAGTCTTATGTGCAATTTAAACAACCGAACCAGCATAAATGTTATGATTTCTTAGAATTTGCGTGAACATGCTAATAAGTGGTAGAGATTAACTTCCTTACTTCTCAGCCAGGAACAAATAATATAAAGAAACATACATTTTTAACAATAATTTTCTCTTATAACTTAACGTGCTATTTTTAGATATTTTTTATTTATTATTTATTTATTTATTTGTATTTCAAAATCACTTAAAAAATTATATTAAATTGTAAGAAAAATTTGTTAAAATTTAGTTAATAAAATATCATTTTTCTAATATAAAATGAGAAATGATAATATGCTTGAATAACTTTTATGACATGAAATAGTAATTTTGATTTATATTAATGAAAACAAATATATTAAATTTACATAATGGCAAGTTACTTCAATTGAGTAGAACAGAGGTTCTTTATACATATGTAATCATTTTTCATATGCATGGATAAAGGAAATATGGGTAGCTCCAACTATATATATATAAAGCATATTTAATATGTAAATATTTTCTAAGTATTTAATTAATTAATATTTTTAATTGGATAATAAAATAATTATTATATTTATATATTATATTACTTTATTATAATTAATAATTGAAACTTAATTTATAAGTGTCAATGATTTAAATTATGATAGTACTGTATATTTATATTTATACAAAAGTATAATGTAGAAAATTTAATTTTTAAAAATAAAAAGAATTAAAAATTAAATAAAAACTGTTATGCTTATATGAACTCTTACCAGGTGATACTGATTTTGTGGATGAAGATCTAAACAATTTACTGTGATTTGAGTGAAGCAGTTGTGAGAATGTTTCTTTAGCTCTATATCTTTTTTTTCCCTTCATTATTAGTTTCATATTTTCTTGTTTCTGGTTTGCCTATTATGAGCACTATCACAGCTCTTAAAATTCTTAAAACTTTACACTTATAGATCTATAATCAAATACTTAAATTCCTCCTTACATATGGTTCCAGTTGACAATTTATCTTGCATCCATACCACTGCTTTCCTTTCACTTACCAATTGTGAGGTGTCTTTGAAATACACTGATACCATTAATTTTAAAGTTGTAAAATATATTAAAAAAATATTTAAAGTACCAACGTAATATATTTTTAATGTTCAACATATAACAACACCCAAAAAAATCAGAAGAGATCCGGACTCGCCACTTTGTTTTGTAGTTCATATAATTTTTTATTTTGAAATTTGCAGCGAGGTTAGTTCTGTGCTATTGGAGAAGCTTGTTGCTACAGGAATTGGGGATCAACTTGTTGTTTTTGTTACTCATAGGTTAGTCTAAACAATCATGAATTGTTTAATTAGGGAATTCATGCATATAACCTAATTATTGCTTGTTTTCTGGAATATCATGTTAATAATTTTTGGTCTGATATGCTTTTAGTGGATCAATCTAACATAATACTTATATTATTTTATCCTCTAAAACCTTTTTTTTTTTAAATAAATGTTTATCTCTATTTTTGTTTAATTATGTCAATTTAGTTATAATATTATTTTTTTATTCAATTATATCTCAATTTTTATTAATTTTATTCAATTGCGTCATTAAAAAAATTGTGCTAACAGCTAACCCCTTGAATGTGGTTTGAGCTCGTAATCACTCTTTCCCTTTTAACAAGTTAGTGATGTTCAACCAAATATTCTTTGACAAACCGGTCTTAGATTAACTTAAATATACTTTCACCTCTCAACCACTCCTTTAAATATAACTAACCCAACAAAATATGCAGAAGAGTTTATGCATAATTATTTTGCATTTATATGCATCTTTATTAAAAAAAAAAATCCAAATATATATATAAAAATATCACCCATGTTGTAATGTGGGCGTTGAATATGAACTCTCTGATAGGTCTTACTCGCAAACCTTTGACAAAGGCGTACACAAAATTATCTCGTTTGAATATGTGACTTGAACAGTTACATCATATAATCATTTAAGGTAGTCTTTCAAAGATTTTGACCACCACTGTTTTCAACTCATCCACCATTCGCATAATATGATGCAAAGTTGAGGAGTCTCACTCATTGGGATGTGAAAATCTCAGTATTTCTATTAATTAACTCTTACATTTTTCTTTATCAAATACAATAAGGTTAAATCATTTTATATTTTAAATAAAAAATGTTAAGCTACTAGTGTTAGATGGATATTTACTACAAATTGAATGTATAAGCATCATTAGACTAGGTGTTCATATATGAAGATTGAGAGTTGGTACTTTACACATCGCAACTTTCTTTCAAGTTTCGCTCTCAAATACAACGAACATTCATGTCTTCTTCGATGCTTCTTATTGTAGTCAACGAGAACATTCACAATACGACTTCACCCACGCGTAATCTCTCAGGTCCACGGTAGTTAACAATGCGGTTCAGCAGTAGTATCACTCCCATAAAATTCTTCTCCCTCTACCTCCAAGCGTGCACCCCTGTGAACAATTTCACAAACACTTGGGGCACCTCTGGAGCATCCTACAACAGTGAAAGAACATGGACAGGGTACTCGTCTTGGTCTCGTGTGCTGGTTTCGTTCTTCCTCAGCGGGCAAGATCCAAGTTCAATCCACGCTCACAAAACCTGTCAATCAACACGCTTATCTGTCGGCGATTTTCCATCGCCGAGATCAAAGCCGCCACAAACAACTTCGACGACACTTCCGTCGTCGGCGTCGGGGGATTCGGCAATGTTTACAGGGGCTTAATCCGCAGAATTTTCATCCCGGGATCTCAGAAACACTTCAATCCAGGTTCGAATGGCGCTAAAAAGTTCCCGAGCAAGATGGAGGTGGCTATCAAGCGCCACAAACCGGGTTCAAAGCAGGGCGCTGAAGAGTTTCTGAACGAGATCGAAATGCTCTCGCAGCTCCGGCATCGCAATCTCGTTCTACTCATCGGTTACTGCAACAGCAAGAAGGAGATGATCCTGGTCTATAATTTCATGGCGCGTGGCAACCTCCGTGACCATCTCTACAACAGCAACAAACCTTCCATGCCATGGAAGCGACGCTTGCAAATCTGTATAGACGTTGCGCACGCGCTTCATTATCTTCACAGTTGCGCCAATAAATACACGATAATCCACAGTGATGTGAAAACCACGAACATCTTGTTGGACGAGGAGTGGGTGGCCAAGGTATCAGACTTCGGGCTTTCAAGAATTGGGCCCATGGGGGAATCCAAGGCCCATGTCTGCGTCACTGCTATGAAGGGTAGCTTCGGGTATATAGATCCAGAATATTATAAACGACATTTGACGGAAAAGTCTGACGTGTACTCTTTCGGAATTGTTTTATTTGAGGTACTGTGCGCTCGCCCGCCTCTGATTCACACCACAGATCCGAGACAAGAGTCGCTCGGTAATTGGGTTAGGTACTGTTACCAAAATGGAAGCATGGCAGAAATAATGGACCCCACGTTGAATGGGAAGATTGCGCCTAAATGCTTTAGAATGTTTTGCGAGATTGGGGTGAGTTGTTTATCAGAAATTGGGACGCAGAGACCGTCTATGCACGACGTCGTTTGGGTGCTAGGGAACGCCCTGCAACTACAAGAAAAGGCAGAAATGAGTGTGGCGCATTCTAGTAGCAAAGATTTATTGTCTAGTTAGGCAAATTGAATTATTGAAGGGTTGAATATGCATTATTGAATTTATTGAATTGAATTACTTCATTTATAGGATCAACTGTTCATGGGTCGTTTCAAAGGACTCGTTTGGGGTGCAAATAAACATCTTGTATATGGGGCTCATCATGTGAATAGAAGGGCCAGAGTATCATCTTGTTTAGTGGGTTATCTTATTTTTCTATGGAAAAGGCGTGTACAAATATATTAAAATGCCTTCTAATAGGATTTGCATCCCTAACAAGTTTAAGTATGATATACGTTATTTATGCTTAAAGCAGTAAAATTATCTTTTTTTTTAATTCACTTTCAAGTGTAAAAGACTACTAAATTGTATCAATAATTTGAAAATAAATGGAATATTTAGTTATCAAATTAAAGTGAGAAAAAAACTTTTATGCAAGAATTTTGTATCGTCATGGGGTCCTGCCTAATTCTTATAATAGGATTCAAAGAAAGAATAATGCACCTACGGTTTGATGTGAAACTTGAAGTAAGGTATAACACCCAACAATTAATTTAAAGTTTATTGTTTCATAAATTGGATCTAAGTTAATCTTATGACTAGTTTTGATTTAATTAACATATTTTATAGTATAGGAGATATTTAGAAGAACTTAAGGGGTTTATATTTTGTTATTCTCTTTGTATTTTGTAACTGGCATATTATCTTCTTGTTTGGAAGATAAATGATTTGTCACCATTTTATTTATGAATGGAAAGACACACAAGGCGAATGTATTGTGATTTTCTGACATGAAACATTAATTTTGTGTTAGATTGTTCAATCTCTATACTTGTCTCTGATTTAGGGCATTCAATATTTTATAATATTTTATATGAACAATTTGGCATCCACCGTAAGTATCAATAAAACTTGATCGAACCCCACTTATCGTTAATATGACCAAATGGAGAAATTCATCATAACATTGAGATTAAAAAAAAAAGCTTATTTAACCTAAATGAAAATGTTCCAGTAAAGGAATAGAATTTCTAGACCAAAAGCAAAAAAGAAAAAAAAGTATTTCAACCTCAGCAAATAACACACTTAGGTCAAAATAGTTTTGCCCCTTGATTGTGGGAGTTGTTGTTTTATTTATAGTCAAATCAGTTACAATTTAAAGATCTGGTCATCTTTCGATATATCTTTTAAGATATATCTTTCCAGAATACCTTCTAAAATAATAACCACCAAAAAATAATAACTACTTTAAGAAATAATAACTCTCATAACGACTTATAATAATTACCGAATTTGGGTTACAATAACAATTGAATATCGTAAACACTCAATCTGACCCACATCTAACCATCCGCTTTACTCTTTCATAGGTCGACCCATCGGAGATCTCACAAAAGATTACAAAGATAATAACTACATATAAGATCTATTTTTTGATAATAAAATTTAAACTAAATATAAGACGAATTTAGACTTAATTCCTGGGCCCAGCTTTTGGACGTTTAATATTCATCTTTGAGTATCAGGTTGGGCCCTAATCGACTGGGACAATACACAACCCTCCAACCTTGAGTCCTCATCTTGTTGGGATGATCAAGGTTGTCATAAACCATCCACTATCTTCTAGTATAGGGTTGAGCCTTTACGTTTTCTCACACCATCTTTAGGTAAGTTTCTCCATTTTTGTTAAATTTAGCATTCGTCTCTACTTGCCTCATAATTTTATGGTTGATTAAATTTAAAATTTATGGTTGATTTACTTTACCCAAAAACAACAACATTTTGGTTTTGTCTTAGCTAACCAATAACAACCCCTAGTCATGTTGAGTTAGTTGCTTTAAACGAGTGTTCCTACCCCCCAGTCAAGCTGGGAATTTCTTTTGTCTTGTGCGTCAAATTGGTAATTCATTTGGAAATTATCTTGCAACCCAATAACAACAATTACAACTTTCAAAAGTGTAGGGGGAAACAAAATTCTCTCCCTGACAAATACCACAACTTATTTACTAAGAACATGTGAATCTCACATAGAAACACATCATGTTCATACCTACAAAGGTCATAACTTAGTCAAATAATACGACTTTTAAACTTCTTTCTAACATATAAAGAGTTCTAACAATTAAACATTTCAAAAAAGTTTCCAACTAATTAAGCAACTTCCTCCTACCATAACTCGCAAATGGAGTTCGAATAGCACGACTTTTGTAGTGTCTGCATGATTGATGCTTCATTCGCGCATATATATAGCTTTCCTCCAATTGCTCACTGTCTTCATTTCTTTTTCGACCTTCTTCATCTTGATGAATGAAATAGGCACCGAAATGATATGAATTACTAATTGTCTGCATACAGATGCCTAATGTTTAGTCACAATGGTATACCATTTATATATTTCAATTTCAGCCCGTACTTATTAAGCAAATATAGTGGGTTTCTATGACGTACCTCATGTTAATATTCTTATTATCGAATCTCGCCTACCTAATGTGCAGGATGCCAACCGTTTTTAGATTTCAAGCGATTAGTAAATGATGGAGTACTTAATACTTTAGATTTTGTTGATTTTGAAACTTGTGTAGATTGCATTAAGTGTAATTAAAATAACAAGTCCAAAATAGATGCTAAAAGGAGTTCAAATTTACAAGAAATTATTCATACAGATATTTGTTCAGATATGGATGCGAGTAATCTGAGATAATTCATCACCTTTACAGATGATTACTCACGATACATGTACCTTTACTTACTTCGTTCTAAGGATGAAACTTTAGATGCCTTTAAAGTTTTTAAGGCTGAAGTAGAGTTACAATGCAGAAAACAAATTAAGATTGTGAGATCAAACAGAGGTGGATAGTACTATGGTAGATACACTATGAGTGGAAATTATTTGGGTTTTGTTTAACTCTTAAAAACGACCTATGAAAGGACGAGTTAACAAAGGGGGAAAAAGTTTTACACTGTTTCTATGGTTACTTGATTACTACTATAGAATTGCGTAGTTTATATTGAGTTCTATGATTGAAGCCTTGACTTCCCATTGAAAGGCTAAATAGAAGCGAACTTGCCTTTTTTCGCTAATGGCTTGAAAGGATGCAGGTGATGAGGTTTCTATGAACATGGAATTGGGTATGAAGAAAATTGATAGATTAGTAGAAAGTCAATGAACAATGGAACAGGTGAAGATGATCAAAGGGTTAAGGAGTTTCGTTGAGCTTTTAAGTGTAGTTGCTACTTTGAATTCTAAAAATTCCACGAATGCTTCAACTTATGGTGTGCCAAATTCACATCTCTTAGTTTGTGCTCAACTATACCTGGTAGTAGCTTACAAACTGCAGAAAAATGACAAGGTTTCCTCCAAGCATTTACTGCAAGTGTGTTTGTGACTCTCTGAGGTTTTGTGATTGCTTCGATGCAATTTGGTAAGCTAGTAAATTATATCAAATGATGAATTACATATGGCTTTGTATTTGTCCTATGATGCACCGATACTTCAACTTGGATCACGTATCCGTGTCTAACACGTGTCTGTATCTGATACTTTAAAATACTTTATCGATATTTATCAATGAAATATCTAATTTATAAAGTCGTAGTACAATACAAGAAAATCTTTGAATAATGATCAATTTTAGTGACAAAAAATAATTAGTCATTATATAGTGACCAATTTAAAAACTAAAAATTATTGGCAACTAAAATAGTTCCAAAAATTTATAATTGGTCTCTAAATTGATAATTAAAATTGTTTTCATTATGAATTGGTTTCTAAATTGGTCACCAACATTAACTACCAAGGTTTTGACTACCAAAATAATTTGTCTCTAATTAGGAAATTGGTCTCTAACATATATTTTGTTACTGAACTTGGTCATTATTTGAGAGTTTTGTTATAGTAGTACTTTTACCATGACAACAATTTATATATATTTTTATGTTGACAACTTTAGTACATATAGTTTTAATTTGGATTCACACAATAACAATCATATATTTTATTATGTTTTTAAGAATTAATGTACAATTTCCAATATTCATATATCGCGTATCTATCACGTATCATATCCTATTATTTTCAAAATAAATGTATCAACGTGTCAGATATGTGTCGTATCCGATACACGTATCATATCCGTGCATCACAGGTGTTGTATGATAAATCATGAATTGGTATGATTTGGTATCATAGAGAATGCTCTAAGGCTTAGAGCAGCAACAAATGATTAGATTACTTAGTAGTCATAGTTGCTAGTATAACTTCTAATTTATTCTATTATAGTTTCTTGAACTACATCAATTATTGAGGGGCAACATCAATTGAAGGTATTAGGAGAAGGATACTAAGCCTAACAGTTTTAGAATTTAATGACACACTAGCAATAAAAAATTAGATTCAACATAACTATTATCATGAAAATCTAAAAAAAGTAAGTAAAAAGTGAACTAAAACTACCTAAGCAAGTGTAAAAAGGTATAAGGACTCTAAAAATCTATTTACTTCTCAAAATTGAACCTTAAAACAGAATTTCACTACCTAGACCAAGACTAATAACTAAAACAGCTAGGCTAAGTAAAAATCTAAACTATACTAACCTACTATCGTTGCAATCTGAATTATCGATGAAACTAAACTTGAACTCGATAATATCGCTGCAACCTCCTAAACTTGGTTCTTTTCAAAATAGTTAATACATTAGAAAACTTCATTCTGCAAACCAACTTTGAAGAAGGTGAACGAGAAATGATAGAGGCCGAGATAATTAACCTGATTTAGGATCCGAACTCGACGTCGTTGAAACCTCTTCAAGTTCTCTTCCAAGCTTCTCGGCACTATCTCCACGTTGAAATGAAAACCCTAATGTTCGCACTTCTTCACTATACAAACTCTGACAGCCTTCGATGCCTTTAGTGCGAGCTTCTCGTGCTTGCTAGTCTATGACAGTTCAACCAAAAGGCGAAGTGATTCAAAGGCAAAGGGTTTTATTCAAACTTAGAAGGTGTTCAAACAGTAACAGGAATGCCTCCGACAACGGTTTAAAGTTTCATAGAATGCCTCCGACAACCGTTTAAATGTCTCCACGTTTAAGTTTTAAGTTTTATGCTTTTAATTTGTTGACTTTCATTTTATATTTTGTATAATTTTCTTTTATTTATATTATATATATATATATATATATATATATATATATATATATATATATATAATTATATACTAATATCAATGATTATTTTAAAAAAAATAATTCTTTTAATATCAATATTTAAATATTAAATGAATTTTAAGTGTTTAATTAAATTAAGTTAAATATTTATATTTTATAAATAAAATACATACATACAATTTATTTTTATTTGTAATGTATCATAAATAATTTATTTCATATTTAAAATTTTAAAAAATAAAACAAATTGTACCATAAATATAATAATATATAATAATATCTAACAATATAAATTAATTAACAATATTTATAATTCTTTTATTTGAATAAATTAATATAAAATATAAAAAATAGCGTAAAAGATAATAAATAATTATCAAAATAACTAATCATTTCATTTTGGTTTAATTAGTCGGATGGTATCCACTTTCGTTCATTTGTGTCAATTTGGTACCCACTTTAAAAAATGTGTCAATTTCACTACTAAATAAACTCATATTTCCTGCCAATTTTGTTTTGAAATTTTTTTCGTAAGAAATACTTACAAATTTTGTTGAGAAAAAAAATTTGCAAGAAATTGCTACGAATTTTGCTTGCAAAATATTTTGTATAAAACACTTTTCGCAACAAATTTTGTAGGAAATACTTGCAAATTTTATAATTTTGTAGGAAATAATTACCTATGAAGGAATTACTTGCCAATTAAAATTCTTAGAAGAAATGGTAGAAAAAAAGTCTTTTCTTGCAACATAATTTACAAATAAGGGATTAATTTATATAATAATAAAATATATTTTTGATAATTTGTTAATACATTGATAGTTTTTAAAAGTTTCTTTAATAAATTCATTTTTATAGAATAATTTGTATATTATTTTTTTTTAATTAGAAATTCTATTTATTAGCTTTGGATTAGCAACAAAATCATTTTATAGTTAAAACCATAATTAATTAGCTTCAACTTAACTATCATATTATGTTGTATCTAATTCCTAACTAATTAGCTACAACTTAACTACCATATTATGTTGTGTCTAATCCCTAACTAATTATCTTTAAATTAGCTACCATATTATGTTGTATCTAATCCCTAACTAATTAGTTACAACTTAGCTACAATATTTATGTCGTGTATAATTCCTAACTAATTAGCTACAACTTAGCTACTATATTTATGGTGTGTTTAAACCTTAACTAATTAGCTACAACTTAGCTACCATATTTATGTTGTATTTAATCCCTAACTAATTAGCTACAACTTAGTTACCATATCTATGTTATGTTTAATCCCTAACTAATTAGCTACAACTTAGCTACCATATTTATGTTGTGTTTAATCCCTAACTAATTAGCTACAACTTAGCTACCATATTATGTTGTGTCTAGTCCCTCACTAATCAGCTACAACATATATGCCTTTGGGAATGTCCATCTGAATTGACATTTTAGAACCCACAAGAGAAGAAACTAGTCAGTATTTCATTGGATATGCTGAAAAAGTCCAAAGGTAGTTATAATGTTTTATTATACATCTCCTAACACTACAATCGTGGAATCAAGGAATGTAAAGTTTCCTGTAAATGACTTCATTAGATATTTAATTCAAAATAATCATAATAAAGTTCAACCCTCTAAATCAAATGATAAACTGGTAGTCATTCATGTTCCTTTGGTTCAATAGCGTATTAGACAACTAGTTATTCGATTTCCATAAACTGTTGGAGTCAAGTTGCTGAGGAACCAGTTGAACAATAAGTTTATCATCAAGGTAATAAAGCAACATTAAGAAGATTTACAAAGATCAAAAGATCAATCAACAATTTCTAGTGATTATAAAGTGTATTTACAATAATCAGATTATAACATTGAAGTCAAAAATGAAGTCAAAAATTATCTTGAACGAGAACAGATGAAAAATGTTTCATATGCTTCAGTTGTTGAAAGTTTAATGTATGCTTAAGTTCGTACCAAACCAGACATTTCACAGTTAGAGTTTTGAGAGATATTAGAGTAATCCAGGTGTTGACCACTAGAAAGTTGCAAAGAAGGTAAACAAATATCTTCAAGGATAAAAATATTTCATGCTCATACACAGACAAACTGATAGTTTGGAGGTGGTAGGCTACTTCTATTTAGATTTTGTTGGTTGCATTAATACTAGAAAATCAACTTTTGGTTATATTTTTATTCTAACTAGTGGAGCTATATTTTGGAGCAGCAAAAAGCATACTTTGACTACTACTTCTACTATTAAGGTTGAGTTTGTTTCAAATTTTAAAGCTACCTCAGATGGTGTATGGTTGAAGAGTTTTTATATATGGGTTTAGAGTTATGAATTCAATTACTAGCTAGGTCATTAACATTAAATATCTAGCTATAAGAGAATGTGTTAAGTGGTCATTGAACATGTTAGCACTGAGTTGATGATTGTCGATCCTTTGACTAAAGGCATGCCATTAAAGAATTTTAAGGTTCATTTAGTGCAAATGGGACTTGGTTCAGCATTGTGGCAATCATTAATTTTACTTTGATAAAACTCTTATTCATTTTTTTCTCATTTTGGCTTGCACATATTTGTTTATTTTGAGAAATTTCGTTTGACCCAAAATAAACATATGGTTTATTCATTAGTTAAGAGCTTTTGATAAGAGACTTGATATATTGTGATACATGGGAGATAATACTCATTTTGAAGGATCAATCACCATGATCCTTGTATTTAGTTTCTTGTATTGTTGTATTGATTTATAATTAGATAAATGTGGAGAATGTTGGAAATTTTCCATACATGTGATATGTGGATAATATGAGATACTCACATGGTAAATTATTTTCATAGATGTAGTCCATTTGTCAATTAATTTTATAAGTGTTGCATAAGTTTTGATACAGTAATCCTATATAATTGACAATAATTTATTATGATAATTTTTATGTGATGGACAATGAGCTCTGTAAATTTTACAATCTACTATGTGATTTGGGTCATCAAATATGCTATTTTCTACTGTATACTATATTATCAAAGTTTAGGAAGTGAGGGTAACATTAAATGATTTTCGTGACAATTGCAATGGCTGAACTTGGTCCTTATTCCTTTTTACACATTAATTTCACAAATCTGAGTTGAGTTTCATAATGTGTATGAAGTGTTCAGGATTGTGTTGCGAAAGTGATCATGATTAAGATACTTTTAAAAGTGTTCTTACGGAACCGAGGTCTGTAGTCCACAAATCAGGCAAGGGTCTCGAACGTCTTGCTTCGGGTCGGTCTTCTTTTACTTCAAAGGGGGGCCTGAGGGCGGCGCAGGGGACCTGCAAAAGACACTCTGATGCCTAAGTCAGCACTGGTGATGTCAGGGTTTCAGAGAATAATTTAATGTGTAATCAATGCATAGAATAGTGTGCTATTTATACTTTTGTACCTGTGGGTCCTACCTGTAATGGGCCTTTGGGCCCAATATCTCTTTTCTGGCTTATTTTACGATCCAGTGTTAAGGGGGGAATTTACCAAGGGGTCCTTCGAATGTTGGCAGT
>Ga0214542_1005762_pt1 | contig 23237 bp, 15 predicted proteins | sample CNSS1metaG_FD_160096 | JGI IMG/M metagenome (GOLD analysis project Ga0214542, IMG submission 160096) | Root nodule microbial communities from cowpea collected in UCLA plant growth center, Los Angeles, California, USA - CNSS1 | ecosystem: Host-associated > Plants > Roots > Nodule | place: USA...
GAATCCTCTATATATATAGATATATATATATATATATATATATATATATATATATATATATATATATATTTATTGGCGGAACTTGAATTAAATATACAAGAGTGCCGATTTAGATTTTTTATATATAATTATTTTAATTAAAACTTTTTTTTATTTTTTTTACTTAAACAATTCTCATACTACAATTTACACTTTTTCATTTTTAATTTTTCTAATTGAATGAATTCACGTGAAATGAATATTCTAATTTATATTCCAATTCAAAACTATTTAACTAATTTATTGTATGCTGCGGAAAATACAAAATCCCAACATTTTGTATTGTAGGATTATACTAATTTGAGAAAAATATAATTAGGGTTCATGGCAATCTCATAAAAAAAAATCTTAAAATCATAGTTATGGTTCATATTAATTTGGGGAAGAACTTAATATAGGAGAAATATCGTAATGGGAAAATCATATATCTAACAAATATAAATTATATTAGGATACTGATTCATGAGATATTGTGAGTATGCATTTTTCTTTCTCTCTCCTCCGATCTCTATTTCTCCATGTGTCTTTCCTTTTATTTTCAGACTTTTTTAATGACTTGCTATGAATAAACCTCATGACCATATAAAACCTTAATCCCTTTATTAACCAAGGTCCATAAAATTAGTTTTTATTTTACTTTTTAAACAATAAAAATATATAAATCATATATATATATATATATAAATATATATAAATTTAAAATATATATAAACAATAAAATTAAAAACCTGTTTGAGAGCCATGGCTCCTCTTAATCCTAAGCAAGGTCCGCCATAATAATATATATATATATATATATATATATATATATATATATATATATATATATATATATATATGATGAAATTAACACATAGATATGGTGAATGAGTGATTATTTTACAAGGTATAACAGTTCTCATGTCATCACCACCAATCTCCACGTGTGGCTTGGCCATAACAGTAGAAGGCATTAAGTCATGACCATTAGCCACTTTCTTGGTGGAATGTGTCACATTCATTCTCACACTTGGGCTGAAAATGTCAACCACTTCTCCTATCATTCTTCCCACAGAAAGTGGTTTCATGACTCTAGACATGAATTGGAATGAAACTGCAGAGAGAAGGGAAAAACTTTGTGAAGAAGGGCACATTAGAAGTGAGATTTTGAAGGCATTTTATAGGCTCGAAAAGGGTTATGAAGGGAAAATAAACCATGAACTTGGCTTGGTTTAGAAGCACAAAAAAGAGAGATTCCATGCACGCTTGTCTATTTTGGGAAAGAACACATTGTTTAAGTAAGCAATTTGGGTTCTTCAAAATTGTCAAGGGAACATACTAGAGAGAAATTATGAAAAATGCTACACATTTATTTATTCAATTGCCAACATGCAGTTCAAGTAGTTCTTCCATAAGGGTAAACATATAAACTAAACTTCTTATAGATGAATAAGGTAACAGAAGAAAAAAACGGAATTATTATTCTTAGCCACGCACAATTTTTCACCAACTAAGTACCATAGAAAAGGGCTACAGCAATGAAAGAATGGCTCAGTACCTCTGTTGCTACTGAAAGGTGACCCTTCCGCTCTTATCACCTTGCAGCTTCATCTGCATAATTTAAATCAGATTAAGTTAGAACATTGTTTTCCTCTTGAGTAAACCATTTAATTAACGGTCGATTATTTTATCCCTTATGATTATGATAAAGAAAGTTTTTAGACTAATTCAGTGTATTACTGTTCCTCGTTTACAATAATCGATCACATGCGAGATGGTTCTTGGTGAATAGAAATGCAGACTAATGCAGGTAATAAGTGTTCTGAGATAAATTATCACCTTATATTTGGCTTTGTGAACACTTAATCACAAAGGCTTGGCAACTTCCTCAATTTTTGACATGATTTCGTTTGCAGGACATTGTGACGTAAAATGTGTTTCTCTCTTAACAATCCCATTCTGTATTGAGTTTAAACAAAATGAAGAAACAAGCACCATTAGCCTGGAAGAATAATTATATCTCCTCATAAATAGTATTTTGTTAGCCAATAAAGAGATAACTGAATTCAAATCAGGCTCTTAGGTACACATAAATCCATCAAAAGTTGATCCAGAAACCAAATAGTTCACAGTTTTGAAAATGATTTGTAAGTTTTAACTTAAATAAAACCTTTATAATGCATTGCACTTAAGAATCATGAAAGAATACTAACTTTTACTTACTGTCTGCTTCTCAAACAACTTTGCAAGATTAAAGCTTTGAGACCTAAATATGAGCTCAAAAGCATTCATCGAAACTGGTTTCTATTTTTTCTCCGTCACAAATTTTTCCTACATTTTAGGGAGAACAAATATTTCATGACCTTAATTCAATGAGCGATCCAAAATTGACCTTAGTTCAATGATTGATGCACAATTTTCCTTTGGTTTATGAGACTGTCATTGCACCTGATGCTGTACTTCATTTCACCCAACCAAAATAATCCATTAACAGCCTACCAAATCTACCACCCTAGTACTGATCAAGTACATTATACACAAGACAATCAATAACAGTTGCAATACTACATGCTCTGCCCTCAAAAACATTATTTATTAACCGACACTAGAAGTGCTTACGAAAGAAAAAACAATGGATGAGAAACAACCTTTGAAGACAACAACAACAACAACTACTACTACTTCCCCTGTAAAATCAAAGGCAATTATAACATTAAACAATACTAGAGGAAAACACACACTCGGTGATTTTGCAGAGAGGGTGTGAAACACTCATGCACACATCACATAGAGAAACTTAAACCACGCCAATTGAAATTGAAAATCATTAAGAAAAAATAGGAGTGAGACAAAATTAAAAGCACGAGATGAAATCGAAAGAGAAAGAGACGAAATTGAAAGCAAAAGACGAAATCAAAAGATGGTGTTTATTACTTTTATTGCATCTGTCTTTGATTTGACAGTACAGAGGGGGAGGTAGTTCGCATAGTGTGTTGTCCATTTCGCTCGGAGTCGATGCAATGTCAAACACCGTTCAACATACCGCACTGTCAAACGCTGTGTGAGAATGGGAGAGTATGTGATAATGGGAGGCTCACAGAGAACGCGCAGAGTATGTGAGAATGGAAGGCTTCCAGAGAATCGAATTGAATTCGCTCACCGCACTGTCAAACGCGAAAGAGAACGGTGGAGAGGTTCGCAAAGAACGCTTCTCCTTCTTGTTCCTCCCAGGTAACACACGAAATGAAATTAAATTTTTTTAAATTAGAAAAAAGAGGAAAAATGAAAAAAATAAAAAATATAATTACCAATTTGGTACCCCAACTTTTTCGTTAACATCAATTTGGTACCCAAACTTTTTGATTTGTTCAATTTAGTATCTCAATTTTCTAAAGAGTTTTAATTTGGTTCTCTCCGTTAAATTGGAGTTAACACTGTGTTCGTACAAGCCATGGAATTTTTTAATTTTTAATTTCTTTTTCAAATAATATTTTTTTTAAGAAAAAATTATTTTCTTTTCAAAAAATTTAAAAACTGTCACGTATCAGTTTATCATCGTGTCACGTGACAGCTTACAATCATGACACGTGGCAGTGTAATAGTTGTTTTCAATTTAGTACCCCAATTTAAATTTTTGATTCAATTTAGTACTCTAATTTTTTAAAATGATTCAATTTCGGTATCTCCCATTTGAAACCAAATTAGTAAATAAGCTTAATTACAACCTATATATACATGTTACAATAACTTTTTCTAATATATACATCAAATCATTTCACCTAAATACTTAAATTATTTTATTTTTTACATTTTCACCTTTGTAATTTTTTACACATGAAATTTTTTACACTTGTAAAAAAATAAAATAATTTGAATATTTAGGTGTAGTGATTTGATGTATAAATTCAAAACAATTATTTTAACATGTATATATAAGTTATAATTAAACTTAGTTACTAATTTGGTCTCAAATTGGAAATGACGAAATTTGATCATTTTAAAAAATTTGGGTACTAAATTAAACTAAAAATTTAAATTGCGGTACTAAATTGAAAACAACTATTACCATCATGATTGTAAGCTGTCACGTGGCACGATGATAAACTGACATATGGCAGTTTTAAATTTTTTTGAAAAAAAAAATATTTTTTAAAAAAGTTAAATTTTTTAAAGAAAAATTAAAAAAAAAATTTCATGGCTTGACACATGTCCTGTGCGAACACGATATTAACTCCAACTTAACATAGCAGACCAAATTGAATCTCTTTATAAAATTGGAGTACTAAATTGAACAAACCAAAAGTTGGATACCAAATTAAATTTAACGAAAAAGTTGAGGTACCAAATCAATAATTATAAAAAAAAAAGATAGAATCTAAATTTTATTGGGATTTAAAAAGAAAAAAACTGATACTTGAGAGTTTATAAAACCTCAACTAATTTATTTTTTACCGAAGATTATCATAACCCCAACGAATAAACCCTTAGTAGAATTACTTATTTTTATAGTGAATCCGTGTCCAAGGAAGAAAGATTACTTATTTTTTGTAGTGAATCCGTGACACAAGAAAAGAAAAAAAAAGAATGTAAAACTAGGGATTTTAATAATTTTTTAATTAAATATAAAATGGGATATAATAATTTACACGAATGAAGGAAGAAAAGAAGTGAGGTATAATACGAAATGCTTACCTTTTTTAAATTAAAATTAAAATAATTTTTATTATTATTTATATTTATAAATTAAGTTTCAATTATTAATAAAATAATTTAATATGTAGCTGTAATAATTATTTTAATTTATTAAATTAAAAATTTAAATTAACTAAGTAAAATTTAAAAAAGTATTTATACAATTAAGTATAATTTTTAATATATACATATATATATATATATATATATATATATATATATATATATATAAATATAAAAAAAAAAATATAAAAAAAAAAAAAAAAATATAAAAAAATATATATAAAAATAAATATATTTTTTAATATATATATATATATATATATATATATATATATATATATATATATAATTTAAAATAAAAGACAACCTATACTTTAAGGAGACAAGTCACAAATTTTAACTCATTTTACACTATTAAGTGAGACTAACACATTTTTTGTACGGAGTTTCTTCCTGTATCTCCAAAGTTTTGTGTTGTTTCATTTATATTTTTCAAAATTTAAAGTAAAATTAGAAAGAAAATTAAGTAAAAGTAATAATTAAGCAATTATTAAATTATAAAATTTGGTGGCTACATGAACAAACATAATAAGTGAGGTGGTATTTACTATAATTGATGACGCGTTGCACCCTCCTTTTGTCCTTTCACTTTCACCTCCAATTTTTTTCATATTGTTATCGTGTTGTTTCTGCAGAGTGTTGTTTTTTGGAGAATTTTCCAATTCATTGATTTGGTCGTGTATTGTCGAGTCAGTTTCTTACTATTTCACCATCTCTGAACCTTCATTCATTTTATTTCAGCAAAAAATGTATGCATTCATTTTGTTTTAATGTTAGATTTAGATTTATTTGGTGTGTGATAAGTATATATTTGAGGTGTAAAAAAAATTGACCTGATAGTTTTTAACCTTCTCTATAAGTCAACATCCGATTGGCAAATTCACCAGAAGTGTACTTTCGGTTTGTCCCATTCATTGAAGTGATTTTCGAAAAACAAAACTCATAGACGGAAGTGAACTTCCGGAAAATAGGAAAACAAATTCCAACGTTTCTGGAAGTAGATATCTGAAATTGTCCTTAATCGAATGTCCATTTCCAGTATTTAACTATCCCGGAAGTGATCTGTTTCTATGTCCGCACTCTTTCGAAGACGGACATCCAAAAGTGAAATTAACCGGATATCGACTTTCACTATTTTGCTATCCCGAAAGTGTTGTTCATATTCATACTCTTCCGAAAGTTATGATTTGCTTATGGAAGTGGAATTTTGTTGTTTCCAGAAATCCACTTCTGTTTAATGGAATTTTGTTGTTTCCAGAAATCCACTTCTGTTTAATGTACAAATTCCTTCAATTTTTATTTTATTTTTATTGATATTTTTTTACGGTTTATTATTTATTTATATTTTTTTTAATCCATTTATGTTTTATATTTATTTTATTGTTGTATGAATATTTTTATTTTGTTTTTATATTTTTCATTGTTTAATTTTGGTTTTGTTTTAATTGGTATTTTTTTAGGGCTTACTATTTATTTATTATGTTTTATTGTTTTTTTATTTATATATGTTTTATATTTATTTTATCGTTGAATGAATATTTTTATTTTCTTTTTATATTTTTTATTTTGTTTTAAATGGTATTTGTTTTACGTTTTACTATTTATTTATGTTTTATTTTTTTATTTATTGATGTTTTATATTTATTTTATTGTTTCATGAATACTTTGATTTTCTTTTTATATTTTTTATTGTTTTATTTTTTTTGTTTTAATTAGTATTTTTTTACGGTTTTACTATTTATTTATGCTATATTATTTTTTTTTATTTATGTTTCATATTTATTTTTTTATTGCATGATTATTTTTATATTTGTTATTATTCAAAAAACTAGTATTGGATACTAATGTTAGGTTATAGGTGGTGAAAGTTATCTAGGATGTATGATATCCTTTTAACTTTTATGAAATAACAAGTAATTTTACGATTGAGCATATATTTTCCACACGAGATGATTTGATCTAGTGGGTTCGAGGGATAACATTTGATCTTGGTTTTGCTGTTGTTACTATAAGATCTGACAAAACTACTAGTCAACCTAAGAGGAAAACATATGTCTTATTGGGTTGTGAAAGGGGTGGTAAGTATAAGAAGTATAACTCTGATGTTCACCTAGTGTTTCTGGCACAAGAAAATGTGATAGTCCATTGAAATTGAGAGGCAAACCAATTAGTAATGGAGATGGTTGGATGTTGAAGGTAATCTGCGGATATCATAACCATGATTTGTCTCAGACTTTAGTTGGCCACCCATTGCTAGGAGGTTAAAATCTTCTAAACATTCTTTGCTTGTTGATATGTCTAAGAGTCATGTCAAGCCTGCAAATATTCTACTCACTTTCAAAGAAAATAATAAGTGTAATGTCACAACGATAAAAACGAGTATATAATGCAAGATACATTTATAAATGATCGTTGAGAGGTTTGAGAACTAAATTACAACACTTCATGATGTTGTTAGATCGTAATAATTACATCCATTGGAGTAGATGTCAAGACAAATCTAAGGTGATTAATGATTTGTTTTGGACACATCCCGATTCCATTAAATTCTTGAATGCATTTAATATTGTATTCTTGACGGATACCAACTATAAAACTAACTATTGATTGCCATTACTTGAGATAATTGGGGTGACATTTACATGGTTGACTTTCTCTGTTGGGTTTTGCATTCATATATAATGAACGACAATCTAATTTTACTTGATCTCTAGAAAGACTTAGAGGATTATTCATGACATCTGAGGGTGGTCCACAAGTAATTGTTAGCGACATAGATCTAGCTTTGATGAATGTTATTGCCATTGTATTTCCTAATTGTTATAATCTCCTATGTTGATTCTATATTTAAAAAAATGTTCAAGCGAAGTGCAAAATGTTAGTCAATTATGTTGACGCATGGGATGTTGTGATGGAAGCATGGGAAAATGTAATGTATTGTTAAGATGAGTCAACCTTCACTGATTGTGTTGAGCGCCTTCGTCATGTTTGTATTTCATGGCCTTTATTCCATGAATATGTCAATGAAAGTTGGATAATTTTGTACAAAAAATTCTTTGTAAAGGCATTGACAAATCGAGTTATGCATTTAGGAAACACAACATTAAACATGTATGTTTCATTGTCATTTACATTAGTTATCTCTTCTTATTCACTTATGATATTGTTTTTGTTAATTCTAATAGGGTTGAGTCTGCCCACTAAAGCCTGAAGAAAGTTCTAGGGAGCATTATGGGAGACCTATGCTCGTGTTGGGATGTAATTCATAATGTCATCATCCTCCAACATAATGAAATCAAGGCGTCTTTTGAAAAAAGTATAAATTTGATCAATGACGTGTATAAGGGAAACATGTATAAAAGATTGGTTGGAATTGTATCAAGACATGCTTTAGGACTTATTGTTGATGATGTTGAACGAGTCATGCATATAGGATTTGATAGTGGGAGTTATGGTTTGGTGTTGAAAGCAATGTATGATCTACCATGTGCTTGTGAATTAGCACGATATGTGCATGGGGTGATTCCTCTGACTATTCTTCATATAATGTGGACTAGATTAAGCCTTTCAAATATTTCTCAATTGAATCGCTTCTAAGGTTATAAATTGACAAGGAAATTGACATGGTGGTCAATCGTTTCAGCGAAGTGGACATTGCAGGAAAAGTAACAATCAAACAAAAGTTACTTGAAATTGTGTGTCCTGCAATGACATTAATGATACCTCCAATGCAAAAAGTTAAAATCAAAGGTGCACAAAATAAAGTTCATTGATCTGAACGGTTTATTAAGCATGATCCATCCTACTTTAAGCAAATTGACGTCTTCATTTCCACACAAAGTAGTCATTCCTTGAAGAATCACATGAAATCAAAGGGGAAATGTAATGACAATTTTGGATCTACACAACAAAGTTCAATTGCCATGTTAGATTAGTTTCATCTTATTTGTCACCTTTACATTGTCGATGTTCTTAATGACCATTATGGGTATAAATGTATTGCTGCCTTGTTAAGGATGGGTGAGGAATCGTGGCCCCTAATCCGACATGATCTTTGATAGATGATGTACAGAGAAAGGAATAATTAAAAGGAAGAGAAAATATTAGAGAAAGTTGAGGCAAATGTCATAATCCTTATTTCCAATCATCAGTTGTGCCTATAAAGCACCGTACACACTACGTGCAAAGTAAAAAACAAAAGTTGTTAGACATGCTCCTTTATTGCCTAATTGTTTCCTACAAAGTTTGCCACGTGGTCAATTGATTGCATAGTCTTTGAGCTAGAGGGGTTTGTTCCTAATCCTTTGAGGTCTGGCAGCAGCTTCTAGACATTCTTGCGCATCCACTGAGTCTTGTTGTTCTTCTATGATGGGCCCAACATTGGTGGTATTAGAAATGGGCCTAACATCTCCTTCCCCATCGAGAGTCACCTTATCCTCAAGGTGGAACTGGGCCTGAATTTGAGACCAGGGCTTCCAACTTGCCTTTTCCAAAGGGAGTCCTTCCCACTTAATCAAGACCAATTGTTGTGGGTTGGTGGTATCAAAGGACATCTTCCAATCTAGAATAATGACTAGAGTAAGAATGGGTTAGTGGTCTTTTATCTCAAGAGGGAGTTTAAGTGGTGGAGGGGAAGGAAGTGTACCACGATGAAGGCGCAAGATGCTAATATGGAAGACATTGTGGATTTTTGCAGAAGGGGGAGGTCTAGGCGGTAGGCAACTACACCAATCTTCTCAAGCATGTGAAAGGGACCAAAAAAATGTTTTTGCAACTTGCCAAGGTACTGGCATATGATAGAGCCTTGGCGGCGAGGTCAAAGTCGGACATAAACCTAATCCCTGACGTCAAAACTGAGATCTTGACAGTGTGAGTCTGCCCATCGTTTCATGTTCTTTTGAGCCATGAGGAGATTGGAGTGTAATTTCTTCATGATCTCCTCGCGGGAATGGACCTCAAAATGAGCTGCTACATTAGTTGTATCCAAGTGCAATGCTTGAGGGATGGTGGGAGGTGGGTGACCAAACATCACCTCAAAGGGAGTGTATCTCGATGATGTGATCCTAACAAGGCTTATAGCTTGGGCCAACGCCTAGGCCCAAATCATGCTCAAGACCCAATCCATGGTCCACATGTATCTCAAGCCCAAAGTCCACCAAAAGGCCCGAGAACAAGAGGATGCATGATTAGAGTATTAGAATATATTTTAATTTTGGGCCAATTGCTAGGCCATGCTTTATTAAACTTGTTGATTAGCTTGCAAATTATGCTAATTCAAACTCAATTATGCCTTGGCCGAGAATTTCTCTCCAAAGACTCCTTCCCCATGGTTCCAAGTGTGACAATGCATGAGACATGTGAAGGAGGACACTTAGCACGAGATACTAGCTCCTTTGCATCCAATGGTTCCATGAGCAACTTAGAGAGCAAGCCATACATTTGCATTTCATTTCCTTTCTCATTTTCATTGCATTAAGGAAGGCTCCTCTACTATAAATGAGAGCTTCTTATGCTTGTATTTGGTTACTTTGGATTGGTAATAGACTAAGTGTTGAGAGTACTCCATCTATTGCCTCTAAAGTCATTTTGCTAGACTAGTTTCTACCAAGAACTCCTCTAGCCTCCTTCCCTAGAATAGAATTCTCTTCTAGGTTTCCTCTCCATATCATCTTCATTGCTTCAAGAGCCTCCAAACTTGAGCCCACTCCTCCTTTCCAACCCCATTTTTGCTGCAACCATGGACTTGCTTCTCTCCACTTTCGTTCTCCAAGGTCCATCAAGTGGTATCTAGAGCCACTCAAGCCATTGTTCATTATTTGTGTTGGTTTGAGTAAGGTTTCCTTCCATATCTTGTGTTTTTCTTGTGATTTTCGTCTTGTTCATCTCTTTTTGTTGTTGTTTCTTCAAGTTTCTTTCATTTCTACCGATTGTCATTGAGGCTACATGAATCTTGTTGATTCAAATTGTAGTACTCCTTGCTTCAATGGTGAATATGGGTTTTTAGGTTCCATTTTTTTTGTTTCCAGCACTTGTTCTTTGATTCTTGCTGTTTTTTCTTCATTTTAATCGGTGCATCTTTTAATTTTTAGTTCATTATGTTGTGTTTTCTCTTAAGTCATATTTAAGCACTTTGTTTCATCTTCATTTTTGTTCATATTGTTAAATTCTGCACTTGCTTGATGAGAACCAAGTCCTACATCACACATTTGAGCTATGAACTTCAAGTGATGCTTGTGGATGTGTAAGGCAAAGGTCTCACTGTTTTTCTTCCATTTCACCGATTGGATTATGCTTTTGAGTGTCTTAGATGTTCTTCTATGATTCATGCTTGATTCTAGATCATAATCAAGTTCATTCATCTTGAATTTCATAGAACATCTTCACATTTCCGTGAGCAACTCTACTCTAGTCTATTTTTCAATTTTCACTAAACGCGCACCTACTGTTTATGATTTATCCTGAACACATGGCTCGATCAAATTTTTTTTTCTGATTTTTGCCTCTTCAAGATAAGAGATAGACGAAAATAACAAAAAAAAGAATCACTCACAAATATGAAAAATCTCTGAAGTTGAGGCATCAATCAACATTTTCTAGACTGCCAGTTTTGAGAAAAACCATTTTCAGTGCTGTTTGTGTGAGTTTATTGTGTTTTAAGTGCTCTTTATTGATATAATTGATTGCTTAATTGTGTACTCCTAATTGCTTTAAATTTTCCTTCAATAGAACTAGATTTCATTCCCTCAAATGGCACAAATTTGCAATTAGTACAGTGGCTGTTTTATGAGCACTTTTCCTTCTCTATTTTTCAGTTTTCTTCTTCAACTCTAGTGCAATTCTAGGTTCATTTTGATTGTGCTAGCCTTTATTTCTTGCCTTAATTTCTTGCTTGTCATTTCTTGGCTCTCCTTTCAGTCATGTTTCATTTTACTTCCATTTGGTTTAGCTTCCTTAATTAGCTTTTCTTTCTTGCTTTCTTTCTTGGCTTAATTCAAGTTTGTTGGTCTTATGCTTTCTATGGTATTGTGGGGATTAAACTCTATGAATGATTTCTATTCTAGTGGTAGCATTTTAGGAGGTGGAGTTTAAGGTAGACATTAGTTTACTTGATTCTTGAGTGCTTCCTCCTTTTGCTTCCAAATATTGTGTGAGTTTTGAGCCATATTTCCTAGTGAGTGTAAGTGCTAACATTTTTGTGCAAATTTGTGTGGTTGTTTTGCCTCTATCTGTGACTGTTTTGTTATTGTTTTGCCCTTCAAATTGGTGTTCTCAAGGTGCTTTACAAGTGCCTTAGTTGATGGTGAACTTTGTGCTTTAAAGAAGAGGCTACAAGCCTAGTTTTGCTCTCGACATTGGGCATTATTGTCAGCACATTAGCAGCACCTTTTGGACTTTAATTGCTTCTTGTTTAGATTTATTTTGTTCTTCATTTTGTATCTTTTGGACACCATATTTGGTACCTTTGTGAAGTTTCCTTTGTTTGTGAAAATTGCTTCTTTTGGAATCACAATTTGACACATTAAGTGGTATTGGGTGGCTTCATTTTGAGTACCAAATTAGTGCACCAAATTTTCTTTAAAAGTTGTTCATTATAATTTTTGCCTACTTAGGTGTCTTGGGGAACCTCAAGGTGTTCAATCACATCTCCTAAGTAGAACCTTTTTCCCATATAGTGCAAACGCTTTTAGTGGTAAGTGTGTTGAAAGTTCCAAGTGCTTTCTCACCTTGCCTTAGGTCGTATAGTTTAGATTCATGTTTTCACGTTACATAGTGGCTTGATTTGTGAGACCAAAGTCTCTAAAATTTTTCCAATTAGGGGTCCGTTTTTAGTGTTAAATTTCTTTGAGTCTTGTTTGTTTATTTTGTGCTTAGTGACTCAAATGATTCTATTTACTTAGCACTTAGACAATTGTGTGATCTTTGAAACGTTTTACAAGTGTATCTTGGCAAGGATTGACCTTGGTATTTAAGAAGTCTTAAAGACTCACCTCGCCTAACCTGGAGGTCCACTTGTGATTGATTTCCTCTACCACACTTTGTTCAATTTTCATAAGTTCATTCAATCACCATGAGTACATATTCTACATATAGTCCTAGGTTGCATAAGCATGGTAGTCATGAGTTGCATCATACATTTCATAGCGACATTCCATTATTTGGGAAGGATATAGGACCAATATCATTTAGAGATTGGATATAGGATACAAAAAAATTGGTGCAACCATTGTTTAGTAAATATAGTCAATTTGACATTCTTAGGCATGTTACTTCTAGGTTTATAGGATGTGCATCCGAGTGGTTGCAAGAGAGGCAATATAGAGTGAAAAAGGGGAGAAAATCATGCATTAACACATTTTCTGAATTAAAAGCATGCATGTGGAAACATTTCATTCCCCCTTCATTTAGGATAACTAAAGAGCAACAGTCTAGGATAGAAAACTTCATTAACATAGGTGATGCATTCATCCAAAATCTTGCTAAGTTTTCTAGACTCGAAAAAAATTTTAAGAACAATTTGGACTTGTTTTTGAGTGAACAAAGAGAGAGAGAGAAAAAAAAAACAAAAGAGAGTATGAGAGAAGCTTGAAAGGTTTCGCGAGCTTGATATGCAAAGAGTAAAAGAAAAGCTTGAAAAGCTTCGTGTTGAGGCAATGAAAAGAGAACAAGAGGAATATGAGAAAAATGAGAAGAAGAAAAGAGATGAGAAAGAAAAGGCAAAAGAGGAGAGTCTTAGAAAAGCCAAAGAAGAGAATGAGAGAAAAGAATTTGAAGAAAGAGAGAAAATTAGACAAGAGAATGAGCTTGAAAGAAAATCATAAGTGGTAGACTTAAAGAGCATCTCAAACGAAAAAAAGGACCTCATTGTTAGGGATTTGGTGTACCATCCTTCACCAATTCCTTCCATGAAGACCCAATTTCCAAAGAGAGTTTTTCCATCTTTAAACTCTTCTCACTTTTTCATTAAATCTTTCGGTTTGTTTCCCTTTCAAACATTTTGTTTTCCATCTCATTCACTTATTTCATCCTCCTCAACATATTCTGCCAAAACAAACTTTGACTTTCAAATTCTTTTCAAAACTCATCTAAGTCAAAGTGTAAGACACTCTTTTTGTGAAGTTGGCCTATTATCAACTTCTTCCAATTTTATAAGCCCATTTTCACACATTACACATTCATGTATACTGCATGGTCTCTCTGAATTTAATGAAATTTTATTTGATAACTATTGCAAATATATTTTTGATCCTGGTGGAACCTCAAATTTGGTTGCTGTAAGCCTTAAATAACCTTCTTGATATGAGGACAGATCCTCTTCAAGAGGGAGGGAATGATGTGATCCCAACAAGGCTTATAGCTTGGGCTAACGCCTAGGCCCAAATCATGCTCAAGGCCCAATCCATGACCCACATGCATCTCAATCCCAAAGCCCACCAAGAGGCCCAATAACAAGGGGCATGCTAAAAAAGATCCAATTGGGCTTCATCCAAGATGACCCAAACCCCATGGGCTTCTCACACTCTTCACATGGGCTAAAGAAGATGTGAAGATTTGAAGAGGTGTATCAAAGAGCAGTAGAATAACAATAAGATTGGCCCATTTTTTATGCCTTATTTTCTAGAATAATAAGTCAAACAATGTGTACTTGAATTGATAAAATTGGGCTTGACTAAGCCCAATAGGAGATTTGGCCATGAGCTACCAAAGGTCCAAGGTGGACTAAGTGGAAGTCAACATTCCTTCCTACACCTCATGGATCCAATGCATCCAAGGGCTAGGAATGCTTCCTCCTTTTCCAAGGCATCATCCAATAGCCATGAGCCTTGCTCCTTCTCCAAGCCATCTTCCATGGCCAAGATTGAATGCCTTTCTCATCCAAGGGCTAAGAGTGCTTATGTGTATTTGCTTTCATATAAAATCCTAAATTTTAGGCTATTGTAATCACTCTTGAAATTTCTAATAAAATGTTTATGTTGAGATCACTCCACTCTTCTATTGTTTTGAGAACACCAAAGCTAGAGGTTTACAACATTTCCTCTAGCCACCTTCCACTAGTCTAGTTTCTAGTCTAGTTCTCCTTTCACCACTCCAAATTCCATTGCTACAAGAGCCTTAAACACTTGTCTCCATGCCATTTTTCGCTGCCTATGGAGTTCCTACCAGTCACCACACATTGGAGCTCCATCAACCAGCTTTTCCATGTCGACCCTTGTCTCTTCTGCTAACGGATGTCGTGGGCCTACGTCTAGGCTCTTGCTCAAAGGCCTCAACATGTGAAGAGCTTCTGCCATGAGGTATTGATGCTCCTTTTGGCATAGCCAGATCCATAATAAACAAATTCAAAAACATATTGAAATTAAATTAATTAGAGTTATAAATTAGAGCATAAAAACACTAAACAAATAACAAAAAAACTAAAATAAAAAATACAAATTAAATATTTTAGAAATATTAAAATAATAAAATTTCAAATAAATAAATAAATAATTTAAATTAAAAAAATCAAAAGTCAACTTCTGAAAACGCACTTAAATGGAAGTCGACTTCCGGAAGTCAGATTTCTAATTTCACCCACTTCTGGAGAACTCTCCACATCCAGGATCCATGATAACCTTACGGAAGTCGACTTCCGAAAACACACTTAACCAAAAGTCGACTTCCAGAAGTCAAATTCCCAATTTCACCCACTTTCGGAAAGCTCTCCACATCTGGGACTCATGATAATCTTACGAGAGTCGACTTCTGATGATGGTTTTCTAAACCATTTTTTCACTTACGGAAATCCACTTCTGATTATGGTTTTCGAAACTTTCTCTTTTGCAAGTCCACTTACGATATTATTTTTGCCTACGAAAGTCCATTTCCGGTTTGAATTTCCTAGATCCGTTCATTTATCAAGTATCATAAAATTTAAATTTTGAATCATTCGTAAACTACAACGTAGCATGACAGCAAAGCACAGGCAAAACAACAAAAACACAGAGGAAGACAAATATTACCTGTCAAATGGTGTGTCTTGATGAAGGAGAAGAAGAAGAGAGGAAAGAGCAAGGTCTAGAGAAGGAGAACTACGTGAAGCATAAGAGGAGAAGAGAGAGAGGGAAGAGTGTGAGGTTGGGGTGAGGACAGAGCTAGGGTAAAAATGTGGGAAATGTGAGATTCAGTTCGTTCTTAGTAAATAGGAGAAAGGGTGAGGTTCAAATTTTGAAAAATTTAATGCACCTCGTCAAAGTCAAAGGTCAATTGTTGAATTTCAAAAATATTTGAGAGTGTAAAAGAAATTTTGGGGATGCAGGAAGAAAATCCCTTTTTTGTGAGTTAATAATATATCGAACAAAAATCGGATCAACACATACTGGATCGATTTATTTTATTACGCTAAGATTGAAGGGGTGTTTACACCTCCCTATTTTTTTACTTGCACCCCCATAAAAGTGGTACTCCCCAAACTCATTAAAAATATAATAAAAACCCCTTCACAACCTTATTTTTAATAGTTTTAAATTAGATGTTCCGGAAGGTTTTTTCGAATCCTCAAAATCTCTTTTGGAATATCCAATCCAAAATATAAGAAAATGTTTTTGAAATGATTGTTTTAAAAGGTATTTTTGGTCTAAAATCATTTTTTGAAGTACTTGTTTCAAAATGTAAATCCTAGTCAAGAATGTATTTCTGGATTTGAAAATACTTTCCGGATCATTTTAAAAAAAATTACATACGAAATTGGAAATAGCTTTGGATTAGGGGTGGGCAAAAAATCTAATTTTCATGATCCAATATACTTTTTCTCTGATCCAATCCATTAATATCTATTTTTTTTAAATCTAATCCATTTAAAATCCATTTTATTGGATCTGGATTTCAATCTAATCTACATTATATATTCTATGGATTGGATATCCATTCTCTAAATCTAGATTTTCAAAATGGATAATCCAAAATATCCTATCCAAATTTTCAATTTATATTTTTTGTTAGGTTGGGCTAAAGGTCGAGACGGACTAGTCCAAATTTAGTCGTATTTGACTAAGTTAGTGTGACGCTATACAAAATTTGGCCGAATTCAGTCAAGTCGGTCCCGATCGAAATTTGGCCCAACTGATCTTGGACAAAATTTGGAAGTATTTGGTCGACTTGACCCCGACCCAAATTTGACTACATTGGGCTGAGTTGACACAAACAAAATTTGACCGTATTCGGCCGAGACAACCACCACCAAAAATTGGCCTTATTCAGCCTAGTTGGCTCCGGTCAAAATTCGGCCGAATTCAATTGAGTTGGCCCCGATTGAGATTTGGACGAGTCAACCCTGACCCAAATTTGGTCGTATTCGGCTGAGATGGCCTAGGATGAAATTTGGCCATATTCAAATGATTCGGTCACGATCGAAATTTGGCCATATTCAATCGAGTCGGCCACGACTGAAATTCGACCGAATTCAGTCGAGTTGGCTTCGGTCAAAATTCGGTCATGTTGGCCTCGACCGAAATTTGACCAAGTTGGTCCTGGCCCAAATTTGGTTGTACTCGACAGAGTCAATTGCGACCGAAATTTGGTCATATTCAGGCGAGTCTGTCCCGACCTAAATTTGGCCGAATTCAGTCGAGTTGGCCATGGCCAAAATTTGGTCGAGTCGGTCCTAACCCAAATTTAGCCATATTCAGTTGAGTAAGTCCCGAACGAAATTTGATTGTATTCAACTGAGTCGGTCGTGATCGAAAATTGAACATATTCAGTCGAGTCAGTCCCAACTGACAAATTTAGCGGAGTCAACCATGGCCAAAAATTGACCGAATCCAGTCAAGTCGATCTCGATTAAATTTTTGTCGAGTTGACCCTAGCCCAAATTTGGTCACATCGTCCCCGACCAAAATTCGTTCGCATTTGGCCAAGTCAACCTAGCACAAAATTCGGCTGAGTCGACCCCAGCCAAAATTTGGCCGAATTCGACGAAGACGAGCTCCACCAAAATTCAATCGAACTCGACCAAAATTCGGCCGGCCCCGACTGAAAGTCAGTCGAGTCCATCCCATGCTGAAATTTGGCCTCGTTGGCCCCGACAAAAAATCTGCCAAATTCTATGGTGTCGGCCTATAGACACAAGTTTTAGAAAATTCAATTTAAATTTATTTTATGAAGAATGGATTTTGGATTTTGAACTTGATCCAAATATTTGAATATGAATTTAAACTTGATCCAAATATTTGTATCTGGATTTTAAAAAAATCCAATCTACTTTTTCTGAAAAAATGGATTTGGATCGAAAATCTAATTCAATTATTTGGATCACAAATATATGTGAATTAGATCATTAAAAATCCAATCCATGATCAGTTCTATTTCGGATACACCAAATGCAAAATATAAAAATGAAAGTGTTTGTTTGAACAAAATGAAATTGTTTTTGCATTGTTGCATCCCTAATGACTTTGTTGGGAGAGAATAGTCGTGGCATGTGGCATGAGGCATGTTGTTTGGGACTCATTCGTAACCTCATGCACATGTTGAAGGAGAGTTGTTGCAAAAAACATAATGAGGAAAAAGAAGAATGAAGTGTTAGGTATGATGGAAGTGCAACAATATTGGAGGGAAGAGGAGATTGGAGAAAGGGACGTAGGTGGACGGGGTGAGGGAGGAGCTGCGGCACAAGATTGGGGAGGAAAAATTAGGGTTTACTTTACTATTGACTCAAGGGTAGAATTGGTATTTTAATAAATTATGGGGTGCAGGAAGAAAAAATTGGAGTACATGAAGTAACAGCCGAATTGATGATACAAGTGTGCTACCTCACATGTCAAAGTTTCAATCAATAGTGCCCAAAAACATAAAGTAAAAGATAAACAATTTTGGATAATGATAATTTGTTCCAGCAAGAAGAGAGAACATGTGCAATTAGGAGCAACATGATCCCATTTTGGAATCTCTTTGCTGTGAGCAAATATGGGTTTTCTCTTTCTTTTCCTTTTAAAATGGTGAAAGGTTGGTTCTGGTTTTGGTTGGTACAGAGGACACACCTAAGCAATGTTTCAACATCCTCTTACCTTGGATTCCCATTTTCCACTATTAAAAAAGGTATAAGTTTCAGAAAGAACAGGCATCAAATAATTCAAAATATGACTAATTCAGTTTTATGAAATCCTCACACTCTCTCTCTCTCTCTCTCTCTCTCTCCAATAATAAGGAAAAAATGTACTTCACCAGGAAGCTGCTATTTCACGTGGCATCCATCTGTTCTAGGACATGAACAGGTGCCAAATGCGTTCCAATTTCCAAATAATAAAAAGGGCAGTGACATACATGATCCCTCTCTGAAATCCAGCACTCCACATGCATGCATGTGAATATTGAAAGAGATAAAAGTGCAAAAAAGAAAAAAAAAATGATCTGAAAGAAGTGGCAGTTGGTGGGCTCAGACATAATTGATTTAGTGCACCACTTTGCTCCCATTTTCTTCTGTTTTCTAACTTTTCTAATACTTTACTCTCTATTCTCTGTTACAGTTATGTTTGCTTCTTCTTTCTCTATGGACAAAGAAAATCCCCTTCAGAAATCAACTTAAACAATTCCCATATTCATTTCAGGAATACTGTAGAGCTAGGAAATTTTGTTACTTTGTTTGTCTGCAATTATTTCTAGTATGCCACAAGTGGTGAATTGAGTGCATGTTGTAACTGATGCTCTAGTTTTTAGAATATCCCATAATCATATTGGTGTCACTTTTCTGGAGAAAGTAGAATTTGTCTTATTTTCATCTTTCTTTCTTCATGTAACATGGAAAGATTCTCTCTTCTAATCATAAGGAATAATTAGCATTTAGGATGCTAAAACCATTAAATTAGGAAAGGATAATGGTTCTGATTTCCTTATTTATATTTTTCTTATTTCTCTTCCTTTTCTTTTCGTAATGAGATACAAAATAAGAGGGAAGGGGACACAGTTTCTTCACTCGTTTTCCTCAATATTCTCATAATCACATGGTTTTCAGGTTTTGGTTGGGATTTTGAAGAAAAAATAAATAATAATAATAAGTACACCAAGGTTCTGGTTAACTTTAGCCGTGCTAGTTGAGCCATTTATGCATCATTTCTGAATCTTTGTGATAGTTAGAAGAAGTTACTCTTCCAATTCTACACAAATTCAGCTTTAACAATCATGAAACAAACTTAAAGTAGATAGGCTAATTAGTTTTTTTATTAAATGTACAAGCATGACAAGATGCTTTCTGTTATGATATTTTTTATTAACAACCCCAAGGTCCTGAAAGCTGTTAATGTAAAAGATGAAACGAGGTTATAACGTTACCTTAACCATGTAATATTTAGGAAGTTCTACTTTAAACTGCCATACACTGCCAATGAGTAAATATGAAAACTCTACATGTTTGAAATGTAAATAAAATATGTTTATAAGCATATGAATAATTTTGTTAACTTCAAATTTTCCTTTTTTTTTTGTTTTTACAAGTATAAAATTGTTTTCTTAAATTTTAAAAAATGTGTGATAACAATGTTTATTGTTCGAACTTGTCAAAACTAATATTCTCTCATTTATAAAATTTCATTTAAAAAGTAAGATTAAACAAGTGATTTTTTTTATGTCCTATCCTAGGTTGAGTATTTTTTGTTCGGTGGCGCATTTTGACGAAAATGGTTGGGAAAGCCAAAATAATACATCAAAAGTTTATACACCAAAATAATACATCAAAAGTTAAAGTATCAAACCACGCTTAAAATCTAGCTATAAAAAATTAATATACAAGAGGCTGATTGAATAAATGATTAAACTAATATTTTACTATCAAGTGAGACAAGAGGAAATTACCTTCTTCTTTATTTCTTCGAGAATGGAAGAAAATCGCCGAGAGATGAGAGCAAAAATAATAGATCTTTTTATCTTCAGAAACAAAAGAAAATAGGTAAGAACAATTTGTGAGAAACTCAAGACATATAATAGAACCACAATTAAAATTTGATTATAAAAAAAACACACAGTTGGTTTGGACTCGATTAATTACCATCTTGGTCCCCTAATTTGTTGGTTTGGTTCATTTTGGTCCTCTTATTATTTTTTAGTTCAATTTGGTCATCTAATTCTTTAAAAATGTTCAATTTGGTTTCTGTCGTTAAGTTGACGTTAACATCGTCTCCATACATGTCACGTGTCATTTTGTGGAATTTTGTAATTTTTTAAATTTTTTTATTTTTATTAAAAAAATTAAACTGTCATGTGTCACTTTATGATTATGACACGTGTCAATTTGAGAATTTTTTTATTGTAAAAAAATATTGCCACGTGGCAGGTCACGATTGTGCCACGTGTCAAGCTAACATTAGTTGTTTTCAATTTAGTCTCTCTATTTGAATTTTCGATTCAATTTAGTCTCCCAACTTTTTAAAATGATTCAATTTTGTCTTCTCCAATTTGAGACCAAATTAATAATTAAGTATAATTACAATTTTTTATTATGTTTAATTTTATATTTTATTATTTACTAACATTAATTATTATTTTTATAAAAGAAATAAAATATTTGATTTAATATCTATAATAAAAAAAATTAAAATATCTGATATCTATAATAAAAAAATTTAAAATACCTATTATAAAAGAAAATTCAAAATTTTTGGGGGCATGGCCCCACTGCCACCATTATCCTCCGTCACTGTTTTTGGTAATGACCTAGTTGGCCTTCAAAGCTTCATAAATGCCAAAATCTCGACAAAAAATCTAGAACAACACAAACGGGAAAGAAACTTTGACATGTAATGATATACTTCATCAAATACCATGAGTACTTGGATTTGTAATAAAGGAATGTTTATCTTCACATCCAATTTGAAAAAAAACTAAGTACCAAAATATTTATATAGAATTTTTTATAACACATTTGAAGCATTTTAAGAGTATATTTGATTGCTTATGCATGATTGATTGTTTTTACCTTTTTTTACATTATCATCCTTTTATACGTAACTTAGTCCATTTATTCATTTTAAGACATGACTATGCTTATAAATTAATGCTAGTTAGTTGCTTAAGTTTTACAATATTTTATATTATCATATCGAGTGCAGTTCATTTGAATTTTTTAAATGTAAATAATTACTTAAGAAGTAAAGACGTGTCAAATATGTTAAAGACAATCGAGTGGAGTTAAAATTGTTCAAAGTATGGAGTTAAACTAGAGATGTCATAGGTATAAAATTGGGTTAGATATACTCAAAACATGAAGTTCAATTAGAGATTTTAAAGGTTTAAAGTCAAGTTAAAGATGATCATGTGTGAATTCAATCTACAAATGCTCAAGGCTCGAAGTCAAGCCAAACATGCTTAGTGATTAATAAATAAAGATTAAACATCCAATAATAAAAAGGTCGACAATTAGTTAGACACAAGTCAATCTTAACAAAGTGATGTACCTATCCTACGGTATTCTCTTTTAAAGGTGTTGCATTGGAGATCTCCATTAGAGATTCACCAACAAAGGTGTGATCACATTCAAGTGGTAGTGGGAGTTGTTCTAACATAGAGAATTACATAAAAATCCATCCACAGGGACATTGTTGCACCCACATGAGTGTGGGATAGACACTTATAGAGAAAATTGCACTAAAGGTTCACTCAAAGAGGTGTGGTTATGTGTATAAAAAGTTAAGAGTGTTAAAAATATAAAATATAATAAAATTAAAAAAACATATATTTTTATTTATATACTAATTAATATATATGCACAAAAATAAATAAAAATAGGAGTCCAATGCCTCCCTCCAACATAAAGAAGCTCCACCACTAGTTACACCCACACAATTATGGATGTTATGCTAATGTAGAAAATCACATTATAAATTTTTTCATAGAGGTATGGTTGAGCTCGCATGAGTGTGGGGAGATGCATTTGTAGAGAAAGTTGCACCAAGGTTTAACAACAAAGGGGTGGATGCACCCACAACGATGTGAGAAACACACTTAGAAGTTCGCCGGTAGAGGTGTGTTTGAGTCCAAGTATGCGAGATGCACTTGTATAGAACAATGCATTAAAGGTTTGACACAAGAGTGTGGTTGCATCCATATGTCCTGGGAGGCCCACTTGTAAATCTAATTACATCAAAGGTTCACTAACAAAAGTATGGTATCACTAAGGTGTGGAAGGCATACTCATTGAGAGAATGCATCAAAGGCTAATAAGAGAAGTGTGATTATGTTCATGTATATGAGAAAAATGATAGTGTAGAAAATTGTATTAAAGGTCCATGCATAGGGTTGTGGTTGTGATAAAGACCACATCGATGTGGATAGAGATGTCAATGTGAGCCAGAACCCGTGAGCCAACCCGGCTCACCACAGGTTCGAGCCGGGTCGGGTTGGGATTTTTTTTTTTTGCGATAATGGGTCAAAACGGGTTGAGCTCACTTAACCCACGGGCTATGCGGGTTCGAGCCGGGTTATGGTGAGCTGACCCACCAACC
>Ga0214542_1005764_pt1 | contig 23235 bp, 4 predicted proteins | sample CNSS1metaG_FD_160096 | JGI IMG/M metagenome (GOLD analysis project Ga0214542, IMG submission 160096) | Root nodule microbial communities from cowpea collected in UCLA plant growth center, Los Angeles, California, USA - CNSS1 | ecosystem: Host-associated > Plants > Roots > Nodule | place: USA...
GTGCTTGCATCTTCCATCACATGACAAAACATCTGATCTTCACAAATCCTAGCTATGGTCTCGTGCATGAGGTTATACACGTGACAACTTCTAGGTCTTCCATCAAAATCAAGTCTTGAACCATGAACCAAACCTCTGCAGATTAGTTCAGCCAGGTATTCATCTCCAAATTCCTCCATTGATGTGTTCTGGTTCTGGGTATCTCCTTCTACAAAATCCTCTGCTATCCACAAGCGAATAAGCCTCTTGCAACTAATAGAATAGCCCTGAGGGAAAAGGCCAAAGTATAAGAAGCATTGTTTGAGGCGAAAAGGAAGTTCTTGGTAACTTTGCAACATTACATGTTGAACCATTTCAAGATGAGGGTTACTTTTCAATAATGATCCAAGATTTTCAAGTACCCTTTTCCATTCAATGGCAGATTTCTTCGTGGAAAGGAGACTAGAAATGGCCACAATGGCCAGTGGCACCCCATTGCATTTTTCCATGAATTTTTTGGACAAATCACTCAACTCAGGGAATTGCACATGCTTAACCTTCTGGTGAAAGAGCTTCAAAGCATGTTCTAAAGACAAAGGTTCTAACCTGAATTCTTCAACAGATGTATCAGTTCCAATATTATTCGGAAAATTAGCACGTTGTGTAGTGATAATAACCCTATGTTGAGGTATGGCAAATTTGATAACGTCCCAAATTTTTAGCTCCCTCACATCATCTAACACAATGAGGCATGTCTTACCTGTGAGGTATTCTCTCAATTTTTGTGCAAGATCCTCCATTGTTGTATTCCTCAATGAAGTTGATCCACGAGGATCTGCCAAAAGTATATTTTCTTTAATTTGCCTTATTGGGTACAAAGAATCAGCTTGAGTTCGAGGCATGGTTATCCATACAAAAAAGTCGAAATCCTTCTTGTGTTTCTGTTCAATTTCGTTTGCTTGTTATACACATTCTTCACTATTGTAGTTTTACCTTAAGAAATATCACAGAAAATACAGATGTCATTAAGCAATATAATTTACTTGGTATACCACAATAACAATCTTTTAAACATTCTTAAGAAGAATTTTCACACACTTACTTCAATTGCTTTGTCTACTTTACAAAAAAAATAAAAAAGTTAATTATAAAAGTCATTTTTAAGGTATAAATGGATGTAATAATAAGTAGGCTTTAGTATTTAATTTTGCATCCGCAACCATTTTAAATGTATTATAATATTATGGTTTAATTATTCATGGGATCTTTCTTAGTCTTCCAGTTTTTTCTTTCTTTTTAATTTGATCATGATCTTCAAAAAATATTCAATTTAGTTCTTTATGTTAATATTTATCATTGTTATTTGTTAATTTGTGATTTTTTATTAATTTTGTTTTTGAAAAAATAATATAACATGACAATAGCAATGTGATGTGACAAAGTCTCAATTTAGTTTAATAAAATTTTTAATTTTAATAAAATAGTATTATAAGATTTATACAAAAAACAAATTTTGTCATAATTTGAAAGGGGACAATATTACCCCTTTCTAACAAAAATTAAGACAAAATTAAGTAAACAAATAAATAAATGTAGAGATTAAATTGAGACTTTATCACGTCACACTATCACCTACTACCATATCACATTGACAATGACATGTAGCACAACTTTGAGAAGATACGAACAAATATAAAAAATAAAAAAAAATATATATAATAAAAAAAACAAAATTGACATGTGGCACTGACGGTAACGCTTTTTATAAAATATTAACAGAAATGACTAAATTGAATCATTTTTAAAAGGTCAAGGCTAAATTGAAATGAAAAAAAAAACTAAAAAACTAACTTGACACTTTTTGACAAAAACATGAACCAAATAAATAATAAAACATAAAATTATATTCGCATTCATTACTTATTTATCTATTTATAAATTAATAAATATTATTAAAAAAATCACAAAATTTTACTCTTATTTCAAAGGATATAAGTAGATTTTTATATTATAAATAAATTTGTTTCAATCCCAGGTCATCAACATCTTTAGAATCAATCATTGCATTCAAAGAATTGTCTGCTTTGAAGTCCAGAGTTCCTATTACTAATTTGTTTGTAATTCCAAAGGTAGAAGGAGAAAATAGTAGTTACATTAGCCTAAACTTCTAACCGATGTGAAACTATTGGGTGTAACAACAAACCCTCTAGTCGATGACTAGGAGTGTTTTTGTTCTTACAAATGACACCAATGTTCTGATTCTAAATTAGTTGAAATAACATCGTTAGAGTTAATTATTGCCTATGAGTTATAGTTTGCTTTGAAATCCAAAGTTTGTGTCACAATTTTTTCTTTAAAAGACATCTCACAGAGTTAAAGGACGAAGGAATAGTTAAATTGCGTTTAACATCAACTTTTAAATGATGTGAAACTATTATAATAAAATAATTTGAGACTATTAGATATACCAGTCACTACTAGAAATTCTCATATTACATGAGATTTTTCTTGCATATTTGTTAAAAATATTTGCAAGAAAATACTTTTTTTTCTGTCATTTTTTGTAAGATTTTAATTGGCATGTAATTCTTTCATGGGTAATCATTTCCTACAAAATTATAAAATTTGCAAGTATTTCTTACAAAATTTGTTGTGAAAAGTGTTTTATACAAAATATTTTGCAATAAAATTGGTAGTAATTTCTTGCAATTTTTTTTTCCAACAAAATTTGTAAATGTTTTCTACGAAAAAATTTTAGTAGTGAGTAAATATCTTAAAGATATAATAAAATCTAATAACTATTATATCTTATGTGTAAATATCTTGGAAGGTAGTACTAAACTTATAAACCATTTTTAACTAAATAAATTAACCTAATACAAAAATATTTGATAATATATATTCATAAGTACAAGCAAATACTTTATTTAATTAATGGTCATGTTAAGAGACTATTTTTTGTTCTGTTCTGTGTATTGACTTGGGTATTATTATCAGTATTCCTATTTATATTTATTTTCAACTTGATATCACATTTTAATAAAAGGAAATCATTTTATTTTTAAATGTTGAAATTCTACTTTTAAGTTGCTAAAATATAATAAAATATTTAAACATAACATGAAAACCATTCTAACATAATTTGAACTAATTAAACAATATTTCAAATATAATTCTCTAACATGATTTTAAAATTTAAATTAAATAATATAATTACTTAAACAATTAAAATATTATAATTAAATTAATATGTATATAAAATTGTTTAAAAAATATCAATTCTCTTACCACATATTCTTCCTCCAAAGTTCATGATTTACTGTATATAATCCATATATTCTTTGTAATTGACTCTATTTGTGATTACCAAATCAATTTTTGATGCTCGTCTTTGTTAAAAATTATTCTTTGAACTAATTTCCCTTTTTAATGTTGTGTGTTGTTGATTTTAGATGTAGAAATTATAAGTAATTAACCATGATTTTAGAGTTTTCAATTAAATTTAAATTTTTCTTGGACTCCAATTAAATTTCAAGTAGGGATTATTTTAATCATTTATTTAAACAATGAATCTTCTATGATTTATGTCAGTGATAGGATTTTTTGTTAAGTTGGATGAATGTTTAAATTAAAGATTAAAAGTTATTAGGGCTATTTTTCTATATCAATATTAAATAATAAAAATTGGTTTTGATGGTGATATACATGTTAATTTTGGATGTTAATTTTGGAAACAAATTTGAAATGAGTTTACAAACATGACTCAAGGATTTTATAGTAGTTAGCATATTTGTGGAACTACTTGGAGATTCAATTGTACACAGTAATTTTACAGAAAAAGTTTGAGATGTTCAAACTGAAAAATGCTAATTATTAATTATATGTAACTTGTTTTTTAAATGATTCGCTAAAAGTTAGACTTATTGGTGGGAACTATTTGTTTTGTTTAGAAATGAGACCGTTTTAGGATAATTATGCCGATTTACAAGTTTTTCATGTCCAACAAATGATATTTGTTCAACACATTTCATACTTAGGATAATTTTATTTCGGTAAAATTTATTGATAAAATATCTGTCAATAATAAAAATTTTGAATTACTAACAAATTTCAGTAATAGGTATCCGGTGAAAATTTCTATTAAAAACAAAAAATATATTTTAATTAATGAATTTTATCATTGAACTCATTATTGATATATATTTCTATTAATATTTAAAATTTTAAAATTTGCCGAAAAGTTATGTTTTACTAATGAGTTTGTTTTAGTAGAAAAATTACTTTGAAAATTCAATAATTTTTTGAAAATTCAATAATTTTTTGTAGTGAAAGAAAATCACATTGTTGTATTTTTTAAAATAGTTATATTTGATTCTATATTTTATTAATAGATATATACTAAATTGAAAGATCAAATGTTATTCATGGTTTAAACTATTTTCTCATTCTAAACTTAATATAGCAACATTTTCAATGCAAAATTAGATTTTGTCTTGCGCCAAATCTTAAATCATCTTTATTTTCATTAATGAAATAATGTCTCATGACGACATTAAAGATTTATTTAGGTAAGAAGCAACAATGTCACACATTACACGCTGATATGAACACAAGAATTAAGATGTAAACATTGTAAGGTCCAGTTTTTCTGTTGTCTTAATTTTTAAGGGTTGCTCTAATTTAATGGGCTCAAGGGTTGGCCCAAAACAAATTCAGACCCTAATCTGCCCTAATCCCATTCTTTCACTCCACTTTCAGAAACACGCTCCTCCTTGCCTCCTTGAGCAGCTGCGATTCTCTGCTAGGGTTTTGGATCCCGTTCGTTCCCAAGTACATACAACCTTATTTTGTCCATGTAAGTTGATCTTAGTCCATGCTCTTCTCCCTTCAACTTACTCTTCATAGTTCCAGCTAGGGTTCGTACTAATAAACCCATTTAAATCTGTTCCGCTTCACTTTTATAGCTCTGCAATCTCTTTCTAGAGCTGTGGTGCTCCGCTGTTCAGTGTCGAGATCTTATTCTAGCTCATTCCAGGTAAGGAAAGCTAGAGATCTTTGTTTAAATCTGCTTCTTGCACATTTGCCACTGTTTTCATGATTTGTATGGTTGTGGTGTTATTGTAAAATATTGAATGGACATGTATTGCTGTTTGGGATATGTTTGGATGGATGTTGCAGGATGAACAGTGGCGAGACCTGACGTTCTCGCCCAAGCGACCCAATCTCGCCTAGACGAGACTTGCAGAAACAGGTCCAAACTCGCACTCGAGCTCTCGCTCAGGCGGAGAGCTTTCGTTTGAGTGAGACACAATCTCGCTCAAGCGAAAGAGGATCGCCTAAGCGAGGATGCGTGGGGGCTTGAGGCACGTTGCTGCATGTGTAGCTCAGGCGAGGAACCTCGTTTTTGGGCGAGGGGTATTCTCGCCGAGGCGAGTAGCGGCTCGCTTAAGCGAGAACCCGTGAGTCTCGTAGGGTCCCCTGTTGACAGTCTCGCCTAAGCGAGAACCTATGGCTTGGGTGAGACTGGAACGAGACTTCACTACATAATTGTTCCTTCCATGTTTTTGGGTTGTTAATTGTATGCTTGGCTTGGTATGTTCTATCTTGAGTATGAATTGTATGAATATGCTTATGAGATTGGTCTGTATGGGCTGAAATGTTGAGTCAACATGAGTTTGGCATGAACTGAGTATGAGGTAGTTGGTAATTAAAGTGGCATGGTATTGGCATGAGTGAAAATTCTCTATTCGTGGTTTGGGAAGAATGAGTTGGCATGAATTTCACATGTGACGTGAATAAGGATCGGTTACAGAGATTGGCATGAACTTTATATCCATGATGAGTGCCCCTTATTGTTTGATTGTGTTTGGTATGTGGTCAGTACGTAATTTCTTGAAATCTCTAGGTGAGATTTCAGGGTCGTACTTCAGTGGTCGAGACGTAATTCCATGACCTCTGTTAGTGGAAATTCATGGTGGTGCCCCATCTATATAATTTGGTAAGGATTCAAGGTAAGGTTGCATCCAGACACTCTAAGGAGACAATTAATCTCACTTAGAGCGGACTGACTCTTGTGGTGAGAGTAGCAGGAGGCTTGAAATCCATTAAGGGATAACCTTGTGTGTGGGGGATTGAAACATTGTAACACTTAGCTCGGGGGTGAGCAACTCGGGGGTGAGCAGGGTAATCCACCACAAGTGCAAGCATCCGCTGAATCCGACCAGATTATATGTATCCGGATGAGTCGAGTCAAAGTCTAGTGTATTGTTTGAGAAGTCAGAACATGTTTGGATGATATATATACTGCTTGGATTGTGTACTGGCATGTGACTGCTTGGTGAACTGTTTTTACTCTAGCTTACCATGTTTGCTTGTCTGGTTGTCTTGTATGTGGTTCTTCTCTTTTTGTGATGATCATCAATTTATTGATGTAAGCAGATGCGAGAGGTTCTCGTGGTCAACAGGGGAATGGTGACTTAGCTGCTTAGCCCGCCTGGGCTGGATCCCACTTAGTGGACTTTCTTTTAGGACCATGATCCATGTATTGGCTGTCCTTTAAATTTCCTTTTTATTGCTATTAAATTTTCTGTATCTGGTTTAGTTTGGCATTGTTGTATGCATGGGATAACTGTAAGGAGTTATGTGGGAACTCCAAGACTACGCTATTATATCTTTGGTGTGACGCTTCCTTTAATTATGTTATTAATTAAATGGGGTGTTACAAACATATATGAGACAATAATAAATTTTTAATGTTATTTAATCTAAAGTTTAGGATAAATATAATTCAAAATTTGAGTCAAAGATGAAATCTAATTTTGCATTAAAAGTGTGAAACTAAATATTATATATTTATATATATATATATATATATATATATATATATATATATATATATATATATATATATATATATATATATTGTTCATCTTATTTAATAAAGGGTTAAATATGTTTTTGGTTCAAAAAGTGTTAAGTGAAATTTGGAATTAGTCCTTCTTCAAAAATTTTGACCAATTTAGTCTTTCATCTCTAAAAATGCATGAATTTAGTCCTTTTAACCATTTTTTGTTAAGTTTATCTAATGTTTCAAGCGCATTTCATTATAGTATTTGAATTATTTACACCGTTTGACACATTTTTACTTCAATGTTAACTCAAATGTTATCATAAAATGCGTTTAAAATGTTAAATAAACTTAACAAAATTTGGTAAGAAAAACTAAATCCACGCATTTGTAAAGATGAAGGACTAAATTAGTATAAAATTTCAAAGAGGAACTAATTCCAAAATTCACTTAAACTTGAGGGACCAAAAACATATTTAACCCTTTAATAAATCATCTTCATAATGAAAACATCTGATGCATTTTCCATACTCACAATCTTCTTAAAAAGCTTTACTATTTTCTTAAAACTATGTAAAAAATCAGAAAATTGGACAAGCTCAATGCTAAACAAATTTTGAATTATATAATAAAAGAAAAATAAATAAATTAGAAGAATAATAATTGGAAGAAAAACAAATTACCTATCCCCGATGGGCCTACCACCACCAACACTGGACTATTATTTTGTCTCAGCCAAGCTGTGAGGTTTTGCATGTTATGTTCAATACCAACAAGTTGAGATTCCTCCACTAAATGAGCTCCTAACCTGAAGAGTAATATTATATTAGGTTAGCCTAGAGCTGTAAAAGCGGATAACTTGATCCGTTACAGCTCGATCCATCACAGATTCATCACTTAGTAAGTCAATCCAATTTGGCTCACTTATTAACGAGTCAACAAAATTTGGACTCGTCCTGATCCACCACATATTGGTGGGTTAAACGGGATGGCTCACTGGCTCACTTAATTAAAAAAAATACAATTTTTTTATTTATTTTTCAGTCAAAACTAAATTATAATTTTGATTAAATATAAATAAACTTTAATGCAATCCAAAAATACATTCCAAAAGGATGTTAAACTCCAAATACAAATCAAAATCACAAAAATATAAATTATGAATGTGTTAGCTAAAAAAAACTTAACTTGATCCAAGTGCAAAGCCCAACTTAATAAAAAAATATTTTTATGACTCTAGATGGGTTCAACTTGAGTAAGTCGGGTTCTAGATGGACCAAATCAAAAATAAATTCATCTCGACTCAAATCCATGAAGGACCAGATTAGCTCACTTTCAACCCATCTTGATAGTTCTATATTAGGCTCTAAAATTATAAACACTAATTAGTTTAGTTCTTAAATGATGACTTTTATACAAAAAAAACGGAGATAGTTATTTCAATTCCAAGTTATAATAACAAAACCTAAACCGACTACAATTTTATAATCTTTTTTAAACTAAAACACTGAAACTCATTTTTGTTTATAAAATCAATATGTCAAAGGTACTATATAACTATTGAAAATTAAGCAATGAAAACAAAATAGAGAAATTGTAGTTTAGAGGTAGAGACACCTTGGAATTTCATCGGGAAGAGTTTGTCCATGAAATGGTTGGAGTCCTAGACTTGTGCTGAGATTGCATATATCAGATAGGGTTTGTTTGATATCTCCAATCTCAGATGATATACGACGACGATATTTTACACTTCTGATCTTCCATTTGAGCAAGTAGAGAGCATTCCAAAAACGAACTCCATCACGTTTTGCCACTTTGAACAAGTAGAGATCAACAACATCCTCCATGCGAAACACCACTTTCCTCAACTCATTCATCCAATGTTTCACTCCTTCAATCAGCACCTTCTCCTCTGCATTCTTCGTCAAAGGTTTGATTTGGTTTAGGAGATTCACGATGTGTTTAACATCACTGTGAACCCCTCTAAAAATTCTTCCTTCATCGTTCACTAACTTCAACAATTTTTCAGCTAGAAGAGCTATAAGGGTCACTGCATTTTCAGCCATTGCTCTTAATTTTCTCTCTCAGATCTAACACACACACCCACACCATGTGTTTGTATAAAAGATTGCACCTTACTGTAAGTTTTGTTCATGGTCTTGACGTGCCAACAACCTTGTGTGGTCCAAAAACAATTAAAGAAAATGAGTCAAACGTTAAAATTCTCGAAAGTTCTTTTACGTAGCAAAAACGGTCTTGTTCGCTTAACTATGATTTCCAGCTCAAATTGTGGATACAAAAAATTCGTATTATTTAAGATTGACCATATAAAATACTTTTAGAATTAGTTTTTTCTATTTATTTGTATATTCTAATTTAATCATATTTTTTTAAAAATATATTGAAATAAGAGATTCTAGATTGTAAAATATATATTGGAATTCATTAATAAAAATAATATCGGAGAGATTCTAGACTGAAAAAAGTTTGTCATTTTCACAACTTAATTTTTATACAACTATCTTCCAACTTGTTTTATGAAATTATATTGAATAATTTAATTTTTTATTTCAATTAAGTGTCTCAATTCAATATATAGTATTAAAAAAGAAAGTTTGTTATTTGATCATTTTAAAGACAAAATAGTTGTCAATGTAATGTACTTAAAAACATGATATTTTAACCCTAATTTTTTAAAAACGATTATTTTTTACGACTTTTTTTATAATAAAGTATTGTATTTGAATGATAATAATAAATATAAATAAAATAGTAGTACATAGTTGTATGGTAGTTATATAAAAATATTAGTTATTAAAATATCAGAGACTAAAAAATATCTGAATGTCGAATAGAAAAGTCATTTTTGGTGTACTATTTATTAGCAAGAAAAAAAAACACCAACTCAAACATTTATATTGTATCATTATTTCTAGATTTAAAAACCAGAAAATATTGCAAGTTGCATTTGAGTGGTCCTCGTGTTTTAATGATACATTTTTATTTTTTATTTTTTTATTTCGCAATTCTTAAATTTATGACCATGCTTAAAATAATTAAATTAATTCACATCAGTTGGTAGATAATAAAAATAATAATATTGGTAAAATATATATTATGAATTTATGATTATACTTCTGTTTTCTCATATTATGTTATATATATTAAATGTATATTTTTCTTTCTCTTCTTGTATATCTATGTCTCATTTTTTCTTGCATTAATTATGGAGAAGAATCGTAGATAAGAAAGCAAGTGAACCTTTTCTTCCTATCATCCATAGCGTGATACTTAAGTTGATCAGCTTGTTTGTCTTTTCCAGTGGACCAAGAATTTATGAGCGCTGACAAAATCAATTATGACTAAATTTGATTTTGAATAAGTTTAGATACGTTTTTGTCTCAATTTTCATTACCGAATCTTAAATTGTTTTCTTTTATTTATATTTTCTTTTTAAATCGATGTTATTTTATTATTTCTGTTAGTACTTTACCTACGATTTAAGATATATGGTACTTGTTAGTTCCTTTAATATTTATTTTATTTATTTTAATTATTTACATGTTAAATTAATATCGTGTTTATTGGTATTGTCACCTGACATTGTCAACATTAAATATTATTATTTTATATTTAATTAAATATTTGTATTTAATATTTTGATTCAATTTAGTTCCTGATTTTAATAAAAAATATAACATCTTATTTTAATAACAAAATACTAATAAAATAATTCAAAACATATAATCCATAAATTAGAGTATGATATTATAGTTATTCAAAACAAAAATAATTATACCAACTTATGCAAGGGAACTATAAGCAAACTAAAAAGACTCAAGGTCTTTCAAAAAGGTTTTATACACAAAGAACTACAGTGTAAGAACTAGACAATTGTATATGCATCTCCATCTTGTAGATCGACTCTTGTTTCCCTCACTTATAAGACAACTCAAAAATGCTCTAAGACACCAAAATGTCTTTAGTTCCATAGGATTGTATATCTACACATAGAAACATCAAAAGAACTACATTTATTATGATTGTTGATCATCAAAGACCATATAGATGAGTCAAAGGACACATGTAGTTAAAGGAAGCTTACATGCAAAGGAAAAAACAATTGGACTAAGAAAAATAGTACAAAATCAACTTACTTAGATTTGAAGAACCCACTAGGAAGATCACTCCAAAATTCTCATATCTTCAAACCGATGAACAAAGAGTGAGAAAGAGAAGGCATAGAATTCTAAGAAAGAGTTTTATGAAAAGATAATGTGCTTTAAAGTAATAAAACTCGTTTATAAAATTTCAATTTATATTTTAGAGTTTTAATATTAAAATAATTGAATTTAACTATTTTAAAGACACTAACAATTATAAAATATCATTTTAAAGGTCTTTACCGCAATTTTATCCCTCTCTAAATTGAAACCAAATTTAATTTTTATATAAATATTTTTATTAAAATTGATATTGTTATTAAATATTTCTGAAATTATTTTTAAATTAACTTTAACTATATTATTATTATTATTATATAATTATTAGATTTATATTTGAATTTTACTGCATATAATTTCTCGTAATGGTTTTTTTGTTGTCCTACTTATTATTGACGAACATAGCTAGTTATAAAAAAAAAAGCTAAACAAGGTATACACACATGTTAATAAAAGTATTTTTAATAAGATTAAATTTATTTAAATTTAGATTTTAAGTTGAACTTTATTTTTTTTTTAATTTTAAATTTATATTGATATTTTTATTACATCATGCTTTAATGCTTTGTTTATTTGATTTTAAATTTCAAATAATTGTATGTAAATTTATTAAAATAAATTGCTTGTATAACATTTAATAATTTTTATACAAATGTTAGGGTTAGTTTAAAAATAATTTTGTTAAAAAATATTTAACAACAATGTAAATTTTAATAAAAAATATCATATGACATTTATATAAAAATTAAATTTGGTCTCAGTTTGACGAGGGATAAATAGCTCCTTAAAAAAAATGGAATTGAATTGAATCAAAATAATAAATATAGGAACTTGATTGAATATAAGACAATAACAAATGGCACTGACACTGACACTAACATTAACACTTGACATTGTTAGTGTCACGTGACATAATGTTTACTTGACACATGCACAAATTAAAAAAAAAAACAAAAAAACAAAAAAAAAACGCAAAGTGAGGTGTGACATATATTTAACATCGTTGGTACAATATTATCGAAAAGGACAAAATCACGTCAATTTTTCAAAAATTGGAACTTAATTGAGAAAAAAAATTGGAAGACCAATTTGAGATTTGGTGACAAAAATGGAGACCAAAAGCGTATTTAAACCTTTTGAATAAATGTAATTTCTTTTAACTTAATTCAATTTAATTTTGTATAAATTTATAACTATAATTTTTAAACTTATAATTTATTAAAAAAGAATTAAGTCCATGGTAATTTTGGAAAGTTTTAATCAAGTTCTTACTGAATTTTGGATTAAATATGTTTTTAGTCCATAAACTTATAAACAAAATTAGAATTCATCTTGTCTCAAACTTTAAAAATGAATGGATACATAGTTCTTTAATCTAACAACGTTAACTCTTTTTACACGTTAAATATTGTTCCATGTTGACGTTTAAGTTGCTTACACCATTGACACACTTAAGCTCAAATAACAACCTAGAACATTGTTTAACACGTAAAAAAATTAATGTTGTTGAGTTAAAAAGACTATATTAATTCATTTTAAAATTTGAGAACTAAAATGTATTAAAATTTAAAATATGGACGAATTTCAATTCATATCCAAATTTAGGGACTAAGAACATATTTAACCCTTAAATTTTTAAGGTATATTGAGTACTTACAAAATTATACTTTTCAATTGGGTTTATGTTGGGAGGTGTAACTATTATTTTATAATGTCATCCTACCTAGTTTTGGTCACATGTTATTTTATAATGTTACAATTTTACAATTTATAATCTTATAGATTTATAAATTTATAAATTTATATATTTATAATTTACGATTTCAAATTATAGTTTTAAAACTTTCTAGTTTCCTAATTTTTTAAATTTTTGAACTTTCTAATTTTCTAATTTTTAATTTTTATTTTATTTTATAAACCCGTTATTTTGTTCACAATTGGGTTAAAGTTTTCAATTGGCTAGCATGCTTTGACTCATTCTTCTTTTACCTAAAGGACTTTGTTGAGTTAGGCTAAAAATGTTTTGTTCCGCCATAAGACTTTGGAATAAGCTTAGCAAGATTGTCTTACTCAAGGTCTATTGAGCGGGTGGAGTATTTGCTTGTAAGTCTATGGAAAGTAGGGGAAAAGACTTTTCCAAGAGGCGTCGTTGCATAGGAAAGATAGAATAGTTGGTTATGAGAGAATGTGATACCATTGATATTACTTGGTGGTAACATGTGGATGATTGTATGTTATGGTTGGGAGAATGTGATAGATGATATCTTGGATGAGTTTATGCTTATATCGCGGTAATGCTAGGTGAGTTATGTGTTGTATATATATTGTTATGTGTTGTGTACATGGTTAGTTTACCCTTGCGTGTTTGTGATTGTGGTTTCCACCTGCGATAATCATATAACTTGTATTATATGGGAGTTGATGTTGATGCAGATGCTAGTGAAGATGCATAGCTGCGAAGAGCTCGTGGGAAGGACTTGGGAGTTTTACCTAAAGCATTTTGAAATTGCTTTGGATTTCAATATAATAGTTGGATATTTTGGAAGTTGATTCTCTTTTACAATAATTTGTAATAAGTTTATTTAATGACTTATGCTAAAACAGTGTTGTATGAATTTTAACAGTGCTTTATTTTGATAAATAAAGTTTGATTTCAATGAATCACGTGGTTTGTGAAAAAGTATTTATGAAGTTCTTATTTTATAAATGGTATCATACATTTGTTTTGGAAATTTGAAAAAAAAAACTACATGTGGCATCTTAAAAAGATGTTACATATCACTTTCAATATTTTCTTCAAAATTTCATAGAAAAAATTTAAGATTAAACATATAAATAAAAACATTAACAACATATTATATTATATTATATTATTAAGGGTTAAATATGTTTTTAGTCCCTTAACTTTCAGTATATTTTGGAATTAGTCCATTTTGAAACTTTGGACCAATTTAGTCCTTCATCTTTCGAAATACGTGAATTTAGTCCTTTTAATCCAATTTTGTTAGGTTTATTTAATGTTTCATACACATTTTAGGATTGTATTTGAGTTGTTTATATTGTTTGACACATTTTTTATTTAATATTAAGTCAAATACTAGTATGAAACGTGCTTGAAATATCAAATAAACTTCACAAAATTTGATTAAAAGGACTAAATTCACATATTTCGAAAGATGAAGGACTAAATTGGTTCAAAGTTTCGAAATAGACTAATTCCAAAATTTACCAAAAGTTAAGGGACCAAAAACATATTTAACCCTATTATTAATATAAAAAATGAAAGATAATAGTAACTTTTCACTTTTCACAATTCTAATATGATAACTTATACAAATAAATATCTTGAGAGTAGTAAAAGAATTGTTTCTCAAATCTTTTGTTGCTTGCTCTCATTTCCATTTAAACACACGGTTAGTAAAGACACTACTTAATACTACTTGCACAATAAAATGAAAAAGAAAATAGTCATCAGCTAAACTATGAATTTTTAAATCATCTTATTAATTTCTTTTGTTACATTTACATCCGTGGTATTGACCTTTTGTCTACATTTTTTGAAGCAACAAATAATGGAGTTTTTTGGGCACATGTAGGTGAAGTAACTTTTAATGGAGACTACCAGACACGCTATCAGTAAGAGATCTGTCTCTTCCAGAATGGAGCTTAATTCAAACCTGCATCACATGTTCACAATAGAACATGGGTCATCATCACTTCGGACTTTAATTTTTAACATTTTTTTTTAATCCTTTAGTTTAAGTTAGGTTTATTCTTTTTCTCTAAATTTAAAATTATTTTATCAGTTTTAATTTCTATGCTTAAAAATATTTGAAAATAGAAGTATGAAATGAATAAGGGTGGACATAAATTGGATTTTTCAATATCCAATCTAGATCAAAGAAAATGGATGGATTAAAATCCACGTCCAGTTTAACCAGAACAATTAAATTTGAATTTCTTTTCAATCCGATTATTTAAATTAGATTAAAATTAAGATTTAATCCATTTTCTTAATGAAATTAAATTTAATAAGATTTATTTAACATATCTAACTATTAGGTCTAATAGATATTGATATTATATTTTTATCGACTCAATTCAATCTTTGACCGGAATTGATTCGATCGATCTTTAATCGAAATTAATTCAAACGACCTTTTAAATTAATTTTTATTTTAATTTTAAAAAAAATGACAGTGGATGAACCTGTCAGTGGATAAACCATGAAATCGAGAACTCTAACTCAATTAGAAAATTTTAATAGATTCGCAGACAAAACCATAAATATGACTTACTTTATTACCTTTAAGTTTTGTATACTTAGAATAAGTTGTGTTAGTAAAATATGTGAGGATTTTAAACATCGGTAAAAATAACTTTTTTAATTACAATATTAAAAAAATTATTTTAAAATTAGAAAACCAAAAACTAATTGAAGAGATTATAAAAAAGGCATATACAAGTTATTCTAAATTCAACAAATAAGAGTAATTGTAAAGAAATATTGCAAGACTTATAATTATTCATTTAAAACCTTTCAATCCTCAAAAGGTAGCGTGAGCAAAGTTGTTGACTGTTCTTAATTATTACAAAAGGTTTTGCTGGATTTTAAGGGTATTTATTATGTATTAGTTGACACCTTGTCGGAAAAAATAAAAAGTCATAAAAGTGCTCAACTTGTGCTTGATTCCAGGAAAAAATGCTCCAATTTGCACGCCTTTGGAAAGGAGGAAGAAAAAAGGTGTTCTTTTTGAGAATTTTATTGTTGCCAATTTTGGCATTATGACATTCTTGTAAAGTGCTTATGTTTGGCTTAGAGAAAACCAAACTACTGATTTACCTCACTGAGATTTGTTTAGAAGGGTCTGATACAGTGCCATGTGGAGGATCAGACATGTTTGGCACATGCATTCAGCAACTTCAAGACATTGAGTTTTGTAAATGTTGGTTTTCAACAAACACCTTTGCTACCTCCAAGAGAATCAATAGAGGATAATAATGATCACAGATTATGGTCTGGTCAGAAAATAATAGCAGTAACAGCAGTTGGGTATTGCAGTTGCAGATAAGATTGCTCAGTGGTGTAACCAGATTGAGCTTTCAACACTGATAGTGCCAAATCTCACCCATCTCAGGTATGGTGTGTTAGAAAAACACTTTGGTTTGGTTTGGAGCTGAAGTTTATGATATATATGAGTTTCTTTGTCACATTGATGAGGTAAAAATTTCCCTCCATTGCTACCCTTTTGACATTTTGGTAACCTTTTGCTAATTCTACAAGACACCCTTTTAGTTTGTGAAAAATTTTCTGACTTGCAATGTCACAATCTGTAGTGTTAAAAGGGAAAAACTTCAGATTGAACAAAATTTGAGGTATTTTCCTGCAGCTTTTCCCTCAGATCTAAGCATCTTGCTTCATCAAAATTTGCACCTTTTTTGAAGCAGCTTCAAGACTTTGGCTTTGAAGCATTGAGTGTATTCTGAGTCAATGATCATGGATAAAGCATATAAGCATCAAATCTGTTCCAACTTGGTCACTTTCCAATCTGTCACCATGGTTCTTGTTCTGGTCACATCATATTTTTTCTTTTCAGCTTCTAAATCCTTCCCTAATCTTCTCACAATACCAATTGCCCTATTATCCACCATGTACTTTCTTGTCACACTGATAAGGAAAAAAAGGGACAAAGAAGAAAATCTTGTCCAAAATGGGCTACACCTTTTGCAGGATGTTACTCATAGTGAGGTTAACCAACAAAGTGAAACTGCAGAGAATCATGAGGATGGTGAATCTGCAGCACATTCAGATTATTTATTTCCATCAGATTGTGAAAGCAGCAACTTCTCTGTCATGGATGGAACTTTTGAGCTGAATATTGAAGAGCATAGGCTACAAGATGATTTGGTGTCAGATTATTCTCTTCCATCAGATAGTGAAAGCAGTGATGGCTCAATATTGGAGGAAAGTTTTGAGAGGCATCAGAAAGGAAATAAAAATGAGGATATTTCTGATAGCTTGGCTTCTGATGATGATTATGAGGGTGAGGATGAAGAAGATAGCCTGATTGAAATCAATCTTCCACACTTTCCTGAGTTTGATGAAGATCCTAAGCAAAAGTTGCAATCCAACTTGGCAGATTCCATTTTCAAGCAGCAAGGCCTGATGGAGCTCTTAGCAGAATTCAATGACATGAATGAGGATGAAAACTTGATTGAGATTGATATTTCCATGGGGATGCAGATTTCAGATTGAAATTGCCATGTTTTGAAGATGAATGTGTTGTTGGTGATTTTGATCTAAGTATTTTAACTCTTTTTCTTGTTGATGTTGAGGAGGATTTTGTTCTCACTAATAAACTTAGCATTTTGATTCATTGGCCTTGCTTGTGGTGGCAATACAGTTAAATAGTTAAATAGTATACACAAAAATATAGTAAAACTAAATAATCAAATAAAGGACTCAAATGCAAAAAATCTTAAAATGTTAGCATTTTCATTAAATTGAATTTAGAAAATATTTTATAATTTTAGTTTACTGATTATCGAAAACAATTATTTTTATAATTTTAAAATATAAAAAGTAAATAAATTTATTTCTTATATAAGGATCCACTAAAAAATATGTCTAGGGAAGTGTAGTGATTAAAAATTGTTATTATTATAGTAATCAATTTATATAATAATTTATAAAATAAAAGATTATTAATTATTAAAATAATTTATGTTATGAATAAAAATTTATAATTTATTATTAAATTGGTCATTAACCAATTAGAAACTAATTTAGAAACTATTTTTTTTAGTAACAAAAATATTGAGAGCTAATGTTTAGTGATCAATCTTCTTTGATATCTAAAACCTTGATAGCTAACTTTTAGAAATTAATTTAGAGATAAATTATAATTTTTTATTCATAAAATATATGTGATTATTTTAATAATCAATAATTTTTTATTTTATAAATTGACATCTAAATTGGTTACTATAATTATTAATAACTTTTGTTTATTAAAGTTTGTTGTTAATAAAACATTTTTTTTAATGGTATAATTAGGAAATTACCTAGTTATTTTTTAATTAAAATTTATGAGTTATATGTTAAATAAAAAAAATACATCATTAGTTTTTGAATAAGGAAATTATATAGTTATTTATTTCATTCAATAATAAATTTGTCTTAATTTAATTAAAAGACAAAGTTATCTAATTAAAACATGTAAAATACATTTATGTAAAATTATATCTTATTATATAATAGTATAATTTTCTTTATTAGAAATTGTTAAACAGTATCACAAGAATAAAATAAAGTTAATTATAGACATATGGGTAAGCATGTCTTATTTAAATTATTAAAACTTTAGCGAAAATACAGGCAACGTGTGTTTATATTTTTTTAATTTGTATAAAATTTTTAAAATTAATAAATAATATATAATTAATCTTTAAAATAGTTTTTAAATGTAAAATTAAAAAAATAAAATATATACATAAAATAAGTTTTTAAAATAACGATTATAAAGATAAATTATTTATAAAATAATAATTAAGAGTAAAACTGAAATAACGAAATATAGACATAAAAGATAATATCTCTTTATATTGTTATATATTAACATTAAAATTAAATTTTATTTTTTAAAAAATAGACATATGTAGCAAAATAGATTTTAATCTTTATTACCAACAAAGAATTAAATTATTTCAAAGTGAGCATTGGATAAGAGAAAAAGAAAATATAATGGCAAAATTATGAATTCTGATAATTATGGTTTCTGTTAATAATTAAATTTTATGTATTTGATTAAAACTGATTTAAAAATATTCATATATTTTTCTGATATAAAAGTTTTTATGTATCAAAAACATGTTTGGAAGAGCATATGCATGATCAATTCTAACTTATGTTAAGGACTAACGTTACTTATTTATAGAAGTATGTTATGGATTACTTATACTATCTTTTGAGATAAAAGTGTTAAGCTGTTTAAGGTAGTTATTGACAAGTGCACGAACACTACTTTTATATGTGTAAAGAATCAATTGTTTCGAAATTCAAGACCAATCATTTGGATGATACAAAGTTATACTACATAATTTTAGGGAATACAAGAATGTGACTCATAACATTATTTTTCACAAAGGAAATATCATATTATAGATCAATATATACGAAGAGAGGCAATAACATGTTTATAAGAGACGCAAATCAAACATTTCATGAGGATGATTGAAGAACAGTTGTTTAGTAAAAATGACTATCAAATAATAAAGTTTAAAATGTTAAGTTTTTATATAAATTAAAATTATAATTATTTAGTCATTTATTTTATAAATTTAAGTACTTTTATAAACTTTTTTATCTCTAAATTATTTTGATTTCTTTTTTTTTAATTTTGAAACCATTTGCATGTATAAATTGTAAGGCTCCAATATTAAATGTGAGCTACTTTAAGTAGAGCTGTCAAAACGGGTAACTCAGTCCGACCTGGCTCGACCCACCACGGATTGATGATTTAGTGAATCAATCCAACCCGGCTCAGCCAAAAAAATTCGAACCCGGTCCGGCCCACTACGGGTTGACGGGTTAAACGAGTTGGCTCACGGGTTCATTTAATTAAAAAATATTATTTTTTTTCAGTCAAAACTAAATTGTAATTCTAATTAAAATCTAAATAAACTTTAATACAATCCAAATACAAACCAAAATAAAAGAAATACAAATTATTTATGTGATGGATAAAAAAACAACTTAATATGACCTAAATGTAAAGTCCAACTTAATAAAAAAAATAAAAACACTTGTGTGACCCTTTTATCTACGGGTTGGTGAGCCAACCCGACTCACCACGGGTTCAACCCGGATGAGTCGGGTTCTAAATGAGCCGGTCAAAAATCAACCCGTATTGAAATTTGTAAAAAAATTTCAACCCAACCCGGCCCAAACCTATGGTGAGCCGGGTTGGCTCGCAGGTTCCAACCCATTTTGACAGTTCTAACTTTAAGTTTCTGATTATATATTTTGTTTGTGAAATAAGACACAAAACTTCCCTACTTAGTTTATTTTTGGACTTTTTTCTTGAGAAGTTGAAAAATAGGTAATAAGGGAACCGATAAATTGTTCTTATTTCGATTATTTTGAAATTTTGATGATATGTTACATATTGTATTAACGTAAGTTTTTTAAAATGAGTTGTGATATGACAAAGTTTGTTACATATTTGAGTTTTGAGTATGATTAATATTTAGAAAATTTCAAGTTTAGACTAGTATGTGGTAATTTTGAGAAGGTTGTTGTTATTGCAACTAATTAGATATGTGATTTGTGGAAGTTAATGTAAGTTGTTATGTTGAAATGCATATTGTATTGTTGACAGAATGTGGTGTTTAAATGTGATTGGAGTTTGAGGTAGCTTTTTTTAGTTAAGAAGAAATTGGTGATGTTATTTACAGAAGATAAGTTGAATTAAACATTTTTATTCTCCTTCAAATCTTATTTTTGTATTCGGAGACAGACCTATTGGGGTTACAGGAGAGTCATGGCTCTCCCAACTTTTTTATTTTATTTTCTATATTATTTTTTTTACTTCTTTATTTGATATCTCTTTTTTATATCTTCATCTCCTACTTTCTTCCTCTTTCTATTTCAATTTTCATCATCAATTTCTTATTATTTTCAAAAACAAATTGTACCACATAAGATTGAGGAGTTAAGAAATATTTTGAACCAAATAATTTTTTCTTTTGAGTAAGTTCATTTTTTACCCATTTTTTTCCAAAGTAATATGTTCTATTCATGTTGTGACTTTTCTATGCTCTAGACATATCTCTATTTGTTAGAGATTATAAAATTATGCTCTAATTATTTATCAAACTTTTTTTTTGTGTAAATAGAACTATTTTAGGCTTTGAAGTTGGGTAAGGGAAGAACAATATTAAGAATATAATTTAAGGTAAAGGAAACTAATCATTTAGAAGTTATTAATTTTCTTAAAATATTGAGTCTTGGTTTTGAGATTTAATTTGGGGTATTCATAATTTTATTTTTTTTCCTACATAAGATGGGGGCTGAATTTTTAGCAAGCACTGTGATCATCTATATTGAAAGGGATATTGCAACAAACTTTAGTTTTGATTAAATTATTAAAGATTAAGTTATTGAAAGAACGTAGAGGAGCACTCTAACTAAAGACAACTTTTATTTATTTTTTAATAGATTATTGTTAATGATAAACTTTATGTTACAATTTCATATATATATATATATTAAATATATATATATATATATATATATATATATATATATATATATATATATATATATATATTATTGTCATATGTTTTGAATTAATTGTTTTGAATAGAGAAAATAATGTCGGGAAATGAAAATTTTTTTAATTAGAAAAAATAATTTATATATATAAAAGAAAATTTGGCCCCTCTAATTTTTTTTGTTCAAGTTCTGCCACAAATTGTACTTATGCTTATATTTGTTAGTGTTAGTGTAAGTGTACATAGTATATTTATCGCAGATCACACCACAACAACACATGGTAGGTAAATAATTATGTGAGAACATGTGAGTTATGTTTTTACATGTAAACGTGTTTGATTAAATAATTATATATATATATATATATATATATATATAAATATGAGTATAACTCACATTTGTGTATGTGATTACTATAATCATATATAGTACAAGGGTATGTGACTTTGTATGTAGGAATTATAAGATTGACCTAGTGATAAAGTTGGAAGGAAAGACAGGAGAGGTTTTGACGGTGGTGGAACTTGAAAAAAAAAATTAAGAGGCCAAATTATATTTGTTATATATAAATTATTTTTTTTATTAAAAAATTCAATACATCACATCATTTCCTCTATTCAAAACAAACACTTATGACAATCTAATCCAAACAATATAAAAATAATAGATATGAAAGAGTAACATAAAGTTTATCATCAACAATAATATATTAAAAAAAAGTTATCTTTAGTTACAGTGTTCCTTTACGCTCTTTCAATGACTTAAAATCTTCGATAATTGAATCAGAACTGAAAGCTAGTTGCAATATCTCTTTCAAGGAAAGAGAAACTTAATTACATGTAATAATGAAAACATTTGAGTCAGACCGTCCGCTTGGTTTTTTACTAAAAAGATAACACAATAAGCAATATGCAACATCTTTTAATGGCAAATACTCTAACCATTAGTGGCGGATCTTAACTAAGAGTTTTGGAGGGGTCAAAGTAATATAATGATTTGATCTCATTTGATTGGATCATTAGTATAACGCTTTAAAGAATTACGCTTCTATAAAATAATGAAGACGTATAATTTATCTTCTTTTCATTTTTCACATATAATTTTTTTATCTCATGAGCCTTTTATAACTTTTACAAAACGAATCTATTATCTTATTGTTCATCGATATACTGCTTTTTTAATATATTAAAAAATAATTTACCATAATCTAATAAAAGATTGAGAGACATAATTATTAGAAGAAAAATATATTATAATCAAGTCACAATTAAAAATCGATTAAAAAAAACACATAATACATTGTTTTTTGCTTCTATAATCATAAAAAATAAGTATACAAAAGGCTCATGAGATAAAAAATAATTTTAATAATTATTAAACTAATATTTCATCATCAAGTCAAACAAGAAAGACTTACATTTTTTTTCTTCAAGAAATGAAGGAAACAAATGAGAAATGAGAGTAAAAATAATGACTATCTGTTTGACTTCATTTCTTCTTCAAAAAAAAAAATGAGGGTAAGAGATGAATACAATATTTAATTACTCTTTTGGTTAGTGTTTCTAAAAATGTCAAGTTGGCCCCCCGTTTTTTTAGTCTCAATTTAGTTCCAATTTTTTAGTCGAAATTTGATATTTTTTAGACGAAAATAGAAACCAAAAGAGTAATTAAACCTAAATATTTTTATTTTTTTATTAAATTTGATTTTATGTTTTATTATTTATTAACATTAAATATTGCATTTTATAAAAGAAATAAAAAGAGACAATTTAATTTCCATCAATTTTTACAATATACTATCTATAATTTTAATTTCAAAATTTATAAAAATTTCAAAATAATATATATAATTTTTTAAAAAATAAAAAACATTGGGGGGGGGGGGGGGGGGGGCCCCCCCCCCCTCTTCC
>Ga0214542_1005765_pt1 | contig 23231 bp, 15 predicted proteins | sample CNSS1metaG_FD_160096 | JGI IMG/M metagenome (GOLD analysis project Ga0214542, IMG submission 160096) | Root nodule microbial communities from cowpea collected in UCLA plant growth center, Los Angeles, California, USA - CNSS1 | ecosystem: Host-associated > Plants > Roots > Nodule | place: USA...
ATTGGTTGTAGTTAATCTGATTTTAGTATCCATGATGTTGATGTAGATTGATATTGTAGTGAAAGATTAGTTGTTTAAAGTTGTGTAGTGAAAGATTAGCTGTTTAAAGTTGTTTGACTTTAGGTGTTTGGAAGGTTGTTTTGTAATATGAAATTTAATGAAATGAATTAAAGTTTGGAGTTATGAAAAATGTGAACCATCTGTTAAAGTTCTGCATTTATTTTTCTGGTATTTGAAATGTTACATGGACTGAAATAACAAGAAAGGAATTTAAATTTGAACAAAAGCAGGATAAGTTGCCACAAATTCATTGAATATCAAATATGATATAACAAAAGGACATTGTTCATAGGTATGGATAACAAACATCCGACCACAGACAAAAGTATTGGTAACACAATACCAATCCAAAATAACATAATACATATGAAAGACTTAAAGTGAAGTTGCAGACTTAAAGTCATTACAAAAGGTGCAGCCTGAATTCTTAAAAATAATCCTAAAGTCATGGTTTCCATACAGCTCCTCTCCTATGCTGGAGTTTTTGCCTTGAAAAAGGTCTACCACGTGTTGGTTGAGGAATGAGATTTTGGTGGACTGGTTGGGATGATTCTGTTCCATGAGTTATCTATGTTGCTTGCTCATGTGGTGTAGAAGGTGGTGGAGGTCCATTCTGTGTTGTAGACTGTGATGCGGTTGCAGGTGCAGGCTGTGTTGCAGATGCAGGTGCAGGTAATTCAGATGCAGATGCAGGGTGTGTTACAAATTCTGGTGCAGTTGCAGGTGCAGATCCTGGTACAGAAGCTGGTGTCACCTTTGATCTGTTCGTGGCCCATCTATCCATCAAGTAAGCTCTAATTTGTTCCATCATACTTATGATAGGCTTGCTCCTCGCCTCAACAATGACACTGTTGAAAGCCTCACTCATATTATTCACTAATGTGTCAGACATAGGTCTTGGGTTGAACCTAGACCTAGACCAATACCTATTTATGCACAAAAATGAGAACAATGTATAAGAATGTCTCCACAATGTTAAAGTGACAACAATATTGTATAAGTTCAGTTACCTAGGGGGTATGGCTATTAGATGCTTGAATGCCTCCAAGTTAACTTCTTTAATCATCCGCATAGTTGTTTCCCATTGTTGTGGATAAGTACTGACTACAGCCTGCCACATCAGATTTTTCAGATTTTTTCCTGGGAATTTTTTCCTAAAGTTTGCATACAAGTGACGCATGCAAAATCTCTGATCAGCTCCTGGCAAAATGTCTTGTACAGCAGACAACAAACCCTGTTCAACAATTCACTTCATAAGTGTTTAATCCATATGGTTGATAAATGAAAAACAAATAAGTGTTTAATCCATATGGTTGATACCTTTTGCTGGTCTGACATGAAAGTGATGGAAGAACATATATTGGGACCACCAAGATCATCAACTAACAATTCCAAGAACCAACTCCATGTATCTTTATTTTCTACTTCCACCATAGCCCATGCAATTGGCAGCATTTGATCATTTGCATCCCTCCCAATAGCTGTCAGCAATTCACCTCCTTATCTCCCTTTGAGAAAACACCCATCCAAACCAATAATAGGTCGACAACAAAAAAAATTATCCTTGCAGGCTTTAAGACACATATAAAATCTCATAAAGTATGTTTTCCCTTCAATTGTATCCACTTTAACCTTTGTAGTTGATCCCAGATTAGATCTCAGAATTTCATGGGCATAATCATATATTCTTCTAAATTGTTCTTTAAAAGAACCTTCAACTTCCTCATTGGACAATGCCCTTGCCCTACGTGACATTGACTTACTCACATTCACATTCCACTTTCTTGATATCTTCTTACGAATATCCACAACCCTAGTACTTGGATTATCTCTCATTGTGTTTTTCAACTGCCTACTTAGCCACTTTGCATTTATTAAATTTACATTGAACTCTCTACTACATGTGTGTTTGTCAACTACTTTCCTTAGTTGCCAAATGTTTTTAGCAGGAACATATCCACAATATGCAAACCATTTACATTTTCCCTTAGCTCCCAAACAAATAACTCTAAGTCTGCGGTTATCATTTCTTTGAATTTTCAGTTTCAAACCAGAATGCACACCATACGTCCTAATTGCATCTACAAATTGGGCCTTATCTATGAAATATGTACCAATTTCCCACTAATAATCTTCCATGTTTATTGGCATCCGAAAGTTCATGAAGCTTGACTTAGTGTTTTCTTCTTTCCCCACTGTCTCCTCACTTTCTTCACCACTGTCCAAGTGGTCTGACACCCATTCGTTATCAGATAATCCCATTTTACTTTCCTGACTTCCCTCACTGACATACAGATCTACTTCAACACTGTCCTCACACAAGTTATGGTCATCTGTAGCATCTCCATCATAAGCAACATTGACATCAACTAAACCTTCTAATTCCTGATCCCCTGTACCATCAGCAATATGAGGTTCTAATTTAGTCCAACTATGGACTTCAACATCTTCAACTCCCTCATCATGACGTCCCTGCATATCACCCTGCACATCATCATCCATCCTATCTTTACATGCCTCATTATTACCATCATCATGTACCTTATCACCTCCATCCACCTTATCATAGCCAACTTCATCTGGGTTATTACCATCATCCTCCATCCCATCTTTGCATGTCTCATTATTAGCATCATCCTGCAATTCAGGATCCACAACCTTATCACCTCCATCCGACTGTTCAGAGTGAACTTCTTTGTCATTATTACCACCATCCTGCAATTCAGCCTCCCCATTATTGCCACCTACACAAGCACTATCACAATCCATCTCCCCTTGTACCTTAACATTTCCATGACCAGTTTCTATATTGTCATCACCTAAGGGGTAGTATTCCAAAAAGTTATCAACTACTTCAGCCTCAGAAACTATGTGTACTATAAACAAGTGCACATTCCCATTTCTTCGAGCAATATCTGCCATGTGCAATGCTCCCTTACAATCACACAACAACTTCAACTTATTTTCTAACACTGACCCTTTTCCAACTTTATACCACAATTCCTTCACAGCATGATAACCCATCTCTTTCAACTTCCCTTTAATCTAAAAAAAACTCCACCAATCCGGGTCACATAGCCATGTAGCTATTTCCCCATCACTATAAGTTAACCTACCATTCTGTATAAAATAGCCACCATGGTGGAGCACAACTTCAAAACAATCATCAGACATCACAACCAATATAGTAAAACCACTTACCCTGTCAAATAAGAATACCCAAAAAAAGCCACAAATTACAGTCATACCACAAAAAAACGCCACAAATTACAACCATACCACAAAAAAACAGTATAAAGTCATAAAGGGGACCACAAGCCACCCACCCACCGCATACTTTACTTTACACTTCACAGAAACCCACTGCATTTATCAAATAAATCACTAATTCCAAACACACAAGGACCCCCACAGTAGAACCCCCCACAACATTTATGCAATATAATACAAATCCCAAAACGAGTAGAGCTTCGAAAATATAAAACAATACCACTTATTCATCAGCACAAAGACAAAAAGCACAAAAGAAAACTCACCTTCCACGATTGCCAAAGATTCTCCTTCTCCGTCTTTCACTGCCGAACCTTTTTCTTCCCAACTTCGCCCTCTCCAACGAACGGAACCACAATCTCCCTGCTTCTTCGCCGATCGTCGAACGCCTATCCACTCACAACCCTAAATCCCAATTTCCGCTTTCCGCTTTCTGCCCTGATTTTTCCTTCTCCACCAGATTTCATGTGTTGTGCCCTAATTCCCTCTCGACCTAATTTTTTCCCCAATTCACTCAGTAATCACGATCCCAAAATTTTAACTTACGCAATTATTAGTTAATTTCATTATTTTTACATCTTAATCCACGTGCACACTCAGTAATTCTGCCACGTATCTGTTGCATAGTGTCAGCTCAACAGGACCCAAATGACGTTAAAGAGTATTTAACGGAAGGTACTAAAATAAACCCGTTTAAAAAGTTTGGGTACTAAATTGAACATTCCTAAAGTTCGGGTACTAAATTGAACATTCCAAAAAAGTTTGGGTACCAAATCAATATTTATACATATTATATAAAAAGAATTGATTATTTTCCAAATGTACCTATAACTTACAAAATAACATTAACAATTTCAATTTCACTATCTTTTGTCTGAGATAAAAGAAATTTATCAAAACTAAAGATAATAAAAATTTATAATGAATTAGTCATATTATTTACTGAAAAAAATATTAAATAAAATTAATAATGATAATTAATCAACCAATTTTGCATAACAAAATGCTGGAAAAATAAATTTTAAATAAAATACTTTATTTCGTAAGTTTGCTATAACTATTCTAAACTCTTGAGTCGTCGAAGGTCAAAAACGATTGCAACCTTCAAAAATCACAACATAATTGATTCCAGGACTACCATAATCAATTTCAGACCTGCAAACCTTCCACCAGAATCATTTTTACTCCTTTAAATACCACACATAATCCATTCCAGAGGCTATGTAACACACTCAGAATGTGTTCCCTCCCCCTCTTACATAGCCAAGCTTTTGTTTCACTCTCCCTGGATTCTAAATCCTGTCCGTTCACTCCCACCATCACTCCTTGTATTCTTTCCTTCCTTCACCAAAACCTCCATTCAACATTGAGAAAACATGTTCAGATGCAGAATTTCTCACCTGAATTTTAACTACAGGTCACGACTTTTACTGAACTAGCTTCAGCTTTCAACTTCAGCTCTCTACAAACTCAAATAACACACTTGTGACCCAACATTCACATTCATTTTGTTTTAATACACCCGGCTACCATGGTCTTCACTTAGTTTGTCCAATGCTTAAACACGCAGAGCGGAGAACCTTTACTATTCATGCAGGGAATACTGGATGCATGCAGGAATCTTCTGTTAGGAATCAAAGTGAGTTTAAGTTCCACATTGGTTAGAAATAAGAAAGTAAAGCATTATATAAGAATAAAAGCCCATAAACCAATTGTTTTAAGATTTTGAGTTAACAATGGTGTCAATGCCTTATATCAATGTCTTATATGGTTGGACTCAGGTTTCATTATTGGTTGAATACAATCACTCACGTGGTGTCAATGCTTTTTATGTTTCATGCCTTTATTCATGTCTATTGTTTCATGTAAAATGACTTTAAAATTAGCCAAGTGATTTAATCTAGTTTCAAGGATTCAAGAGTTTAGAAGGCCTAGAACAAAATTAAGAATAAGACAATTTATGCTAAAATGTATCACAATTTTATTTAAAATTTATTTTTTGAACTTTATGTAATGTAAAATTATATATTAAATTGTTGCAATTAATTTCATTTAACATTTCTTTATTAATAGATAATAAGACTAATTCATTTAATCTTTGTTGAGAGGTCATTAATTTTAAAAACGTTTTGTTTTCTTTAGCTTTGAAAAACTTCCTTTAGCTAAATTAATTGGTATTGGAATTGTTAACATTATTGTATAAGTTATATATGCATTTGAAAAAGAATTATTCGTTTTATATATATTTAAGAATGTCAATCATTTTCCAACCTATAATTTTTTTTAAATATATAATCTAAAAATAAATTTTGATTGGATAATATTTTGTATCCCTAATTTTCTTTTATAACTTTTGTTTTGATTTCATTTGCTCTTTTATCAATTCATGTGCACATCATACCCTACTCAACTCAGTCTAAGGTGTGAACAACTTGCCTTTGGTTAAGGTGCACCCAACTCGACTCGACCATACGTAGGTCCAAGTCAACTCAAACTTTTGTGGGCCTAACTCAATTATATGAACAATATGCTTGATTCAACCTAGCATGATGTGGACTATTATGTACTATAGGCTCGATTCATGAACCTTAGCCTATTATGTACTATAGGTTATGGTTTTTAACCGTAGTCTATTTTATACTATAGGCTACGATTTTTAATGGTAGTCTTAAGTTCTCCATTTTTTACTACGCCTGGATATAATATGGTTCGTTAACCGTAGTTTAATATAAAAAATAATTATAACTGTATTCTTTCATTGTATTAACAACTCTATCAACCTTGGTTTGACCCAAAGGCATGTTGACCTAGGCCTAACCCAAATGACCTACCTGACTTAAGTTTAACCCAATTTTGTCTATCTTAACCTAAGATTGACTCACATAGATTGGCCCATAGAACCTTTTTTGTTATTTTGGTCATGTGAGCTTTTTCTTATGTGACCTTTTTTTATCCTATGGGTTTTCTTGCCCCGATCCATATGAGCGAAAGCCAAGTCCTATGCATTTGACAAAATTGACATATCTAGTTGACTTGATTATATTCAATATGGACTTGATTCAACTCAATATGATATGAACTCTATCAACCTCAATTTGTTAGCAGATCGACTTAGATCCAATTTGAATTATTTACTTGACTTGGACTAGACCTAACTCTCTCTAGACCGACCAATGAGGCCTTTATTATTATATTTTACCCTATTTAGTCTTTTTTATGTGGGCTTTTAATAATTCCGTGACTTCTTTTGCCCTGACCTATGTGGGTCAAGACCAAGCACTATACGCCTACCAAATTGAGAGGTCTAATTGTTAACACCTAATCTATTTTCTTAGAAGGATAATTTGTTCTGCTTCACAACATTTAACTCTATTCATTTGAACCAACCAAACATGTTTCATATCATGCATAAATATTTGAACATACACCAATACGAAGATACATAATGTGCAATACATACGTCTAGAGATGACGAGTTTAGATATCACACATGGCTCCTGATGGATGAGCTATATCCACTCTGAGCATCATAATACCTAGACCACAGCATAACACCTCCATATTTAGCAGAGCCCTTAATGGCTGGAAGCACATTAGAAAGAAGATCAGCAGAAGGAATGAAGCCGCTCCCTGCAGCCTGTGGGGAAGCTGGCAACCCCAAGAATATCTTGTTGGCAGGGATAGCTGAAATCCACTGCTTCCATGCATCTTCAAGGTTAGTGATTGCCCCAGAAGTGTATTGGCAAGGAGCGTTGTTGTAGAATTGAACCCACACATAGTCAAAAAGGCCTGTAGTGAGAGCATTTCCAATCCAAGCATCAGGAAAAGGGCACTGAGGAGCTGCAGTGATGTAGACTTGCTTCCCTTGCTTGGCCATGGCGTAGCCTTTGAGGAACCTTGCAAGATCACCCCAGTGTTGGTTTGATCCACCTTCAATGTCAAAGTCTATACCATCAAGAACAGCAGGGCCAAGAGGCCGAGAGGGTGATTGTCCCCCCAAGAAGTTGTTCCAAAGGTATGTGGCTACTACACTTGCATCTTCAGTGGATGCAATTGAATAGCTTCCAGCACCTCCTCCTAAAGAGAGCAACACCTTGATGCCTTTGGCTTGACAAGATTTGATGTCTGAACTTAACCCAGTGCACCCATCACTATATGGGTCACAATGACCTGCAAGATTAATCATAGGAGTTTGTCCATTGCCAAAGGTTGGCAAAAAGGCTAGGATCAAATAATCATAGTTCCCTGTCGCACAAGCCTCGCCCAGCGTCCCCTCGTTGCCATTCTGGCCCCAGTAGATTGCTATTTCTCCACCATAACAACCCTTTGCTACTGCTAACAACACCAAGCACAACAATGACGCTGACATTTCTGATGATTTCAATGCCACTGTGTGTTGAATTGCCTGAAAAGATCTCTCAACCAATTTATGTTGCTACTTTGACAAACCATGCTGGTGGCTTTTATAAAGGTAACTCGACAATTAAGCCTACAAAAAGTCTCGTCCTTTTCTTAAGAATATTGCGTGGCGGTCACTTCGCCTCGCACTAAATGCTTAAAATACAGTCATTGAAGCTTATCCCATTTAAACAGCCACCAATCTTATAATTCTATTTGACATCTCTTATGTCTGTTTTCAGTTGTAATATTGATTTTTGTTCCACTACTTTAAATTGTTCTGTGAAACAATCATTAAGCAGTTACTGCCAGCTGTACCCTTCGTATGTCTGATTTCCCTCGTACTATGCTTCAGTTCTCACGTTAAAACAATAATAACAACAATGGTTATAGTAGCTGTATACTGAAAAATAGCGGAAGAGAATTTTCATTTCATCGACTTTGATGGTGAAGAGCTAAAAGTCTTGTAATTGTCAAGAAACTGTCCTTGTGAAACTTGCTATTTTCATGTTGTTTTAATAATGATTACAAATTACAATAATAGAATTACTGCTACTGCTACATTTCTTCAGTCTTATAACTGAAATTTCAGAGGAGATAGGAAGACTAAAGAGAACGGAAGACTTAGCATTTTGTCCCCTCACTGTTCATGGTATTAAGAGCAGACAACAAACTTAGTGTTGTCTACGATCTTCTGTTAGTTAATAAGAAATTATAACTTTACTATCCATACCAAAGGGCTCAAGAGCTAAACTACTTCTTCACCCTTCATCTTCATATCCTATATTACACTATTTATGCTTTCTCTTTAAAAATATTAGCAAACTCTTAATTCTTTTACTGAAATTCAATAACATTTATAACTTTTCAGGTCTTAAAAGTAAACCTCACTCATTATTTTATAATTTTTTATAAGTTTTAACCAATAATATTAAGACAGATTAAATATGTTTTCTGGTCCTTAACTTTCAGCGAAAATTGAATTTAGTCCCTCTTTGAAACCTTGGCCTAATTTAGTTCTCAAACTTTAGAAATATTTGGGTTCAATCCTTTTAACCAATTTTTTTAAAGTTTATTTAACGTTTTAAATGCGTTTCATGAGAGCATTTGAGTTGTTTACCCCACTTGACATATTTTCGCTTCAATGTTAGCTAAGAAACTGTCTTGAAATATGTTTGAAACGTCAAATGAACTTAACACTTAACAAAATTTTGTTAAAAGGACTAAATCCAAACATCTATAAAGTTAGATAACTAAATTGGGTCAAGATTTCCAAGAGGGACTATTTTCAATTTTCACTTAAAGTTAAGAGATTAAAAACATATTTAACCTATTAACACGAATGTTAACATAAAACACATCTCCCTTTTTGTTTATTTTTTAATCTTTTTCTTGCGTAGGTACCAGACAAATAATTAATCAAGCATGACATGAGAAAAATCGTTTTTTTGACCAGTATCTTTCTCTAATAGTAACCTGACGCAGGCGCAAGGTTAGCGGGGAATTTTTCTAGCTGAAAGGCGTACGGCAACAATTACCTTAACGGCATTGAAGAAGAACTTGGCGCAACAATTATTTTTATTCTTTGGAAGACAACATTGTATAAGGAAAAATGAAAGAACAACCTTTGTATTTAGAAAACTGAAATTGATGTCACTCTCCATCTTTTACGTACTAAATAAATGTCATCTCAATTTTTCTGAAACAAAGGTATAATTTACTCCATTTGAATACAAGAATTTTGCGATTACCTCCGAGCTGCGAACAAACAATGTTATCAGGATAAAGTACACAAGACTTCCTCAAATTGACCTCTTACAAACATGGGTGGAAAGGACCCTAATTTGCTTGAGGATACAGTCATACAGATTACTAAAAGATGAAACATCACAAAGAATTAGAAAACAAATTAATGTACAATGAAATCAATGGAGCTATTTAAAGGTGATTTGTCACCAGGTTCATAAGATACATTGTGATCGCAGAAACAAGTTCTCCAATTCTAGGCAAGATATCGGTACAATCTTCTGTCACTATCATCCCTCTCCAAAAAGTCCCTCTCAATGAGAGACTCAATCCGTTTCTTCACTTCTGTTGGATTTGCCAGGAAACGTGATTGCAACTGCTTCGTGACCTCAGCTATAAGATTGTTATGATCCAGTTGCTTCCTGGATTTCATGATCCTCACTATTGCTGCTTCAATCTGGGGCTTCCGGTCTTCCTCCACTCTCTGTCGGGTTTCCTGTTTCTCCGGTTCGGATTCCTTTTGTGCAACTACAGTTCCTATTTTTACCTTGTACAGTTTGCTGCTGAACTTATCATTAACAAAGAAAGCATCATCCTCAACAATTTCTTTACCCATTGGTTCCTTTCTAAGAACATTTCTTCCCTTAACCAAAGCCAATGATTGCAGGCATCTCTTAAGATCTGAAGCAGGAATCTCAGTTGCTTGCTCAATCTCCTTGTAGCTAAGTCTATCAGCATTATTGAACAGCATGAGAACACACATTTGATATGTAGAAACATTTAACTCATGTTTCTGGCCCTTCCCAAATGTTGCTTTTAAGTCTGCTGTGCCCATATTAGTTTGCCAAGACAATCTCCTCCCAGTATGCGTACCAAGGTAATATGACCGAAACTTCTCACACAGTGTCGACATTTCTGCTGGCAGGTTGCACGTGACACTAGATTGAGTTGGCCAAGACCCTGTTGTAAGAACCTGAACAGTGAGCGTAGGGCCATCACTCAGCTCAGGGTGGCAGCCATAAAAGCCCTGCATCGTGTCCTGGGAGGTTTTCATGTCTGTAAACATTCCCTCTAATTTAGATGTAAATTGGTAACCACACTCTGTCTTGAGCTTAACTATGAGACTTCTCTCTGCGTCATCAGAGACTGTTTTTCCAGACAAAAGCCTTTTAGCCAAATGCTGTTTGTAATACTTCTCAAATACATCTTTTTCTTGGAGGTATCGGAATAGCATCATCACCTTGTCAAGAGTAACTTCTACATCATCCTCACTAACCCCTTTTAGACCTTTCCGGAGCTTATCATCTACAAATAGTGAAATAAACTCTGGAGAGCGAGGATTCAAGTTGATGAAATATTCAAAAGAGGAATTCAAAGCATTCTGGAAAGACTTGTCATTGTTAAATGCCAAGTTTATGATCTTGTCATATTTATCTTTCTCATCTAAGAGCCTTTGCACATATTCAACTGGATCCTTCAATCTTTCAGGATCAGTAACAAGCTGTTTACCAGACTCTCGCATATGTGAAGTCATCACTTCTCGTATTTTTGAAAGGCCATCAGTAACACGACGGAACAAGTTATACATTCTACTTAAGTCTTCGTATTTATCATCACAAAGCATGTGCACTAAGCCAGAATTCTCCATATGGATTAATCTTAGCATGTGATTTTCAATCATCTCCTTCTCCACCACATTAGTAATCTTCTTTTCTGTTCTGGAATCCAAGTAGTGGCTCACTCTTTCCATTTCCTCATTCAGACGCCTCTCAGCTTTTTTCAGATAATCACCACAATCACAACACTCAATGAATTTTTGGGATTCCACCCGGTAAAACTCAGCTGAAACTTGAAGAAAATGAGTCTCAAATTCTTGCCCATAAACAGAAGGGCCTAAATCCATTAACATTTTTGTTATATTTCGCATAATTCCTCTATCAATAACTTCAGCAGTGCGTTCACTATGTACTAATTCCAGAAGTGTATTCAGTAATCGAGTCCTGATCTGGCTGGAATAAATGACATTTTCTTTCCACAGGTTCAGCCCAAGTTCGTGAACGGGAGTCTTCTGGGTGCTTGGAATGTAAGTCCTATCCATGTACATCAGTATGTCTCTAATCATTTGTAATGCTTTATTATGATCATTCCATTTCCTGTTCAGCTCTTCCAGAAAAGAACCTCCTTGAGCAGCTTCAACAGATTGAGCTATATCTTTGAGATGTCCAGTCATTGTTGCAACCAGCCCTGAATAGAGTTTTTCACCAAATTTGTGAAGCACCATGTTGTACGCATTTCTGAATCCACACAAATAGAAGGAGAAAAATTAGAAACATATATTTTCCCTTGAGTAAAGAAAAATAAGCATTAGATCCTTTAATGTGTACATGCAGGTAATCCTAATGCATGAGACTCCCACCTGGTGGGGTCTAGTACACAGCCTTACCTCCATAAGCAAAGAAGCTATTATCGATTTGAACCAATAATCTGTAAGTCACAAGGCAACAACCTTACCTTTAGGTCAAGGTTTGCCCTCTTAATGTGCTTGTCTATAAGAAAATTTCACATACCAAATTCATGTTTATGCAAAAAATCATTTATCAATTTGGTATTATCAAAGCTGAGTAATCATGGAGAGATAGTAAAGGACGTTTGACTATAAACTTCAATAAGATATTATATATTAATGAATATCAATATAAATTGCTACAACAACAGTTTCCTTATGTGATAGACTCAACTAGTGTTTTGAGAGGAAAAACAATAAATGAATGAAGAAATTTAGGGCCAAATACACCCAAATGATGTTCAGATCAATGAAATCAGAAATACAAGTAAAGTGAATTCAAGAGAACCCTATTCTGTCCGAAAAGATTCTGACTGATTCCTTACCTTTCTAACTAATTTCTAACTATTATTTAAAGGACTTAGTTTGATTAGCTCCCCAACCATAGCCTTACCCTTTCTCCCTTACATACATTATTTGACTGTCAAACCCAAGATTGAACAGAGAACAAAGAGTAATAGTCTTTATTGAATAGACTGAAAGAACACAAAAATAGGAGAACTCTCTCTTCCAAAGGTTTCCCCTTCACAAAGAGTTAAAGCTCATTCTACAAAATTATCATTCTCTCCCTCTCCTCTCCTATACATGACAACATATAGGCTTTTACGAAAGGTCTTCATCTCATTTCACATAACAACTAACTGTTAACCAATTAACTGTTTCTATTTTTATTTTTCTTCCTATAGTATACTTTCAAGACCCCCTCCTTTTTCCCTTGCCTATCATCCTCCTTATATATCATTAGCTGAGTCATTTGTTTCTCCTGCTCCTAACAACCCAAATCCTATTAAGAATCCATGTAAATCATCATCACCTCCTCTTATTATCTACCAATGGAGGATCCAAATGACAAATCCAATGCTTTAATAGATAGTCCTATGGACCCAAATAAAACATTAATGGCATAATAAGGCAAATCTTTCTCTGATCTAGAAAGATATAGAAGACTAATTGGGAAACTTATTTATCTTCCTATTGCTACCTGATTTTTCTTTTTCAAGTGGTGGTGTTAGTTCGTTCATGCAAGCTCATTATATTGATCATTCGAATACTACCATATGTATCCTAAGATACCTCGAAAAAGCTTCTGAACAAAGTTTGCTATATGAAGATAAAGGAAATACTCAAATCCCTGGGTACTATGATGCTGATCGGGTAGGATCCTATATGAACATATGCTTTACCACATGATATTGTGTTTTCCTTGAAGGAAATATTATTTCCTGGAAAAGTAAGAAACAAAATGAAATTGCCCAATCAACTGTCGTAACTAAATATAGGGCAATAGCTTCTCCTACTTATGAACTTGTATGGGTAAAATCAAGAATTAAACATCTATGAGATTTAGAAGATGAAGATGTATTGTGATAACCAAACTACTCTCCACATTGCTTCCAATCTAGTGTTTCATGAAAGGACTAAACACATAGAAATTGGTTGTCATTTTATTTGAGAAAGTTGTTGTCCAAGAAAATTTGTATGAAGTTTGTCGTATCCAATAATCAACTTGCAGATGTGATAAAAAAATCCTTAAGAGGACTTCAAATAGAATTTATTTGTTTCAAGCTTGGTACATACAATTTGTATGCTCCAACTTGAAGAGGAGTGCTAGAATAGGTCTTAAATAGATTTTATTGAAACAATGTTGTGTTGTACGTACCTAGGACTCTAGGTATGTCTTCCCATTTTTACCCTCCCATCTACTCATTGTATCAGAAATCTATCAATATAAATGAGAACATAAGAGAGGTGATTCAAGCTCCCCAAAATATATTGTCTCTTTATTTATCTCAAGTGAAATGTCAGAAATACAATACAAATTCAAAGTTATCCATTGAAGCATCGTTTGTTGCTTGTTCTGAAATAATAAAACTGTGTGATCTTCTCAATCACAACCCACTACATTGCATGTTGACAACACCAGTGCTATACATATTGCAGCTAATCCCATTTACCATGGACGGACATGACACATTTAATTTTAGTCATTTTAGCTAAGAAGCATATAATTGTAGAGTCGTCAATTTACACATGTCTCAAAATCAGTTCAAATAACTAACCACTTCACTAAACAATCGACAAGTCAGCATCACAAATTTCAACTCGGAAAATTGATGCTTGTGTATCTACCAACATTAATTTGACGGGGATGTTAACAAAATAAATGACAAGAAAATTACATGCAATTGTAAATGTTATTCGCTTAATTAGAATAATCTATTGTATGGTTAATGTATGAATGGCAGTTTAGCTAATTTGGTGGGCTGAATATCAGTTTGACAAACTAGTAATTAAATTGTATTTATATTCGCATTCTCCTGGGCAGAATGCCCTATTCTTCTTTGATTTTGACAATTTAGCCAAAACCTCTTCCTAATCTAGCTTGTTGTAACACAGAAAGAATAACATCAAGCTGGGGTTAGATCTCCCATTCTTCATGCAGGCAGAGCCCATAATCCCACTATATCCAGCAATTAATCATAAGACCTGAGCCTAAGTATCTAATTCTGCATTTAGCTAGAGAACGCCATCAGTATGGGCTAGCCTTTAAATATACCCACCTTCCTCCAATTGTACAAACCTCGTACACTTGTTTACCTGTTTCGTCATCTGCTCCTGGGCCATAGCAAAAAATTATTGAGCAACTAATCCAAAATTATTTAGTGCTTAAACCAATGATGGAAAAGTGGGCATACATAGCTTCTGATCACCAACACAAAGGATTGATAATTATGTAATAGCTTCATGACACAAAATAAAAGGATGAACTATACGAACAATTAATTGCAACACCAGTCACATATAGCTGCTGATCCTCAACACCAAAAGATTGCACAGCAAATTGACTCTCTCGGCGATTTAGTTAAGTTACCTTATATTTTACAGTTCATCATAGACTTAATAACCCATGAAAAACCCAAGAAAAGCCAAAAACAAAACTAGAAAACCCAGAAAACATGATAAGATTTGTTTTCGTACTCACCCACTTTGAACAATCCAAAAACCTCAAATGCTACAAGTTGTTCCCCATATCATATTACACATCCTAATCAGGAGATGAACTCCAAACCTTATTCAGATCAAGATAAGACAACTACATAATCGATAACGCACAGCCAAACAGATGCTTATCACGAATAAACAAGATTTGTTTCGGGAACGGAATATTAAAAATAATTGTAAGAATGAAAAGGGGGAACCTGTAAAGCTCTTCAAAACTGAGACCACTAGCGTTGTGGTTGTAAATCTCGTGAATCGCATGTTCAAGAATCTTCCATGTCTTGTCGGCGTATTTGGGATCCATCACCACGCGATGCTTAAACGCCTCTATCTGGAAATTTCTCTTCTTCTGGTTACTCATTTTCAGCTTCTAATCCCAATCTCAATACCCACAACCCAAAATCAAAGCTTTCTTCGAACCCAAATTCCAAAACCGCCCGAGATTAGAGAAAAAACGCAAGATTGATGTGATTGCTGTAAAGATTGAGGTGAAAGATTAAAGCATATCTCGTTTTATATAGGAAATTTGGCGCGCTGGGAAATTATGAGTGAATTTGGAGAATTGGATTAACAATGAAATTTGATTTGAAACACTTGGAGCCGATGAATGGGTTGCGATTAATTTAGAGTAATTTCTGTTGTTTTTTTTGTTTGCTTTCTCAAAAGAAGAGAGGATGACGATGATACGGCTGCTTTCTGTTTTCCTTCAAGTTTGGTTTCAAGGATACGAATCGTTTCATTTCGAAGTTTCACGTTTCGTAGTTGAATTATTTCAGCGCCTCTGTTATAATAATAATTGCAATGTTGATGAACAGTGCACACTATTTTAATGTTTTAATTATTAGCTTATTTAGAAAAGGATTTGAGACATCTAAATCTTAATAAATGTATTAACTCTATAAAATAAGGTGCTTCTTTTAAAAATCACTAGTTCAAATAAAATATGTACGAGTATAAATGAAAATATGAATAAATAGTTATTTAGCAATTTAAATTACTCACGGTTGAAAACATATAGTCTGTTCAATTTTTTAATAATAAAATAATAAAATTATTGATATTCTTATTATTATAACTAAGTCTACACACGGTACTATTGTGCATGTGTGCACACATTTTTTTAATATATATGATATTATATTAATAATAGATGATATTATAATGTTATTAAGTTAATAAACAAAATAAAATTATATTTATCAAAAATAAAGTAAAATGTATAGAGAAAATATGAGAAAATAATTGTGGATGAATAGGAGAAAAAAGAAAAATGAGATAAGTAAATAGTTTTATAAAAATTTATAAAAGTAACCCTTAATTTTTAAAAATTTAACAAATAATTATATTGTAAAGGGTAAAGTTAGAATTATGAGATGTGGACACAAAAGAGGGAATCCTCTTTATATATAGTTATAGATTATAAAATTAAATATAAATTATTTGTAATTTGTATTTATTTTGTAGTTAATTTTTTGACTAAAAAATAATAAAAGTTTTTAAAACGGTAAAAAATAACAGTTAAGATTTTAAAAAATGATTATTTTAATTATTTTAATTTAAAAACAATATTTAAAGGATAAAATTATAAAAAATAGGGAAATTTCTTCTTTTTTTATATATAGAAGACATAGATTAAGACTTTTTTATATAACTATAATTTAAAAATTATATGTATTAAAAAAATTATTTTATCAAAATTATTTTTTAAGTATTCGATTATTTAAATTTAATTACTTTTTAATTTGACTATTCTTTTTAAACTTAAAAAATTTTTAATTAAAAAAATTACCTACGAATACATAAAAAAATTGCTTTCAACAAAATTATAAAAATTATTTATATTTAATTTTATAATAATAATTTCATTTTTTATATTAACATAAAAAAATAACACACTCAAATAAAAGTATATTATATATATATATATATATATATATATATATATATATATATATATACACTATATATATTTTCACCCATAATATGATTATGTTATGGTGTGTGATTGTAATTTATAACTGTTTTGAAATTATAATGACATTTTTTATTAAATTTATATAAATTTTGAGGAAAGAAGAAAAGAAAGAAGAACAATTTTTTCTATGTCTTATTACTGATAGTATATAACAAAAGTCTTATTTATAGATAGAAGATGTACCCATAAAGGATAAATCAAATAGTTAATACAAATATTTAGACCTCATAATAAGTAATTAATCATATGAGTAATTGTAGCAAATCAATCAACCAAATTCATATGAGTAACTATATACTATATCAAATCAATGTACCTTGTTAATAGAATGTACCTCGTTAAAATCTTGTTAGGAAGAACCTTTTGGGATAAAAACCTAGTGAAGGAAAAAAAGTAAAATATTTTGTATTCTTTAATACAATATTGCTCATCACATCTTATATTTCTTCCCTTCATTTAAACTCACATCATTAAGATGGAAAAGTCCAATCTTGTAATCCAATTGCTCAAAAGTTCCCCTTCGGAAAGACTTTGTAAATAGATCTATCACATTTTCACATGAATGAATCTTTTGGAATATCACCATTTCACTTCAACAATACACTATTGTCTTCATATATGGTTGTTGATTCTATTTTTCCCAAGTATAGACCACAAGTTTGTCGCACATGTTGAATTATAGACCTTAACCAAACACATTCATGACTTAGCTCATGTAATGCTACCACATGTGCTACCACATGTAATGCTACCACATGTGATACCACATGTAATGCTACCACATGTGCTACCACATGATTTAAAGATTTTGTTGTTATGGTTTGTTTCCTAGACCGTCATGAAAATATTATGCTATCACATGTGAACAAATATCCTATTTTTGATCAACCATTGTGATAATGTGAGGATCTGATAAATAATATGCATAAAATAAGCCCATATTCGTTATACCCTTAAGGTAACAAAGTATATGTTTTACTCCAATCAAATGTCTTCTTGTAGGTGAATAACTATATCTTGCTTAACAAATTTATAACAAATGCAATATAAGGTCGAGTATAATTAGCAAGATACATTAGTGCTTGTATAACACTAATGATACGATCCTATCCAGGAAAGATTATGATCGTTTCTGAATTTGAATCATCAAGAGGCACAACACGAATAAATTAGTGAAGAACGCAGAATAAGATAGAGATAGAGGATGCCACAATCTAGCAGATTGATAAGTCAAGTGAAGATTCGCCACAAAGATGTTAATCTTTGATAAGAACTGGAGGCCTAAGCCAAGAACAAAGAGAATCTTCTCTTTAATGAAATCAAATTCAATATATGACTAAAAGTGTCCACATCAGTTTTTAGTACCTTTATTTATAGGCACATAAGTTTAAGCAAACCTGAAAACCCTACAAGAACGCCTAAGCCCAAATGATAAAAGCATAAACTAATTTATAAAAGAAAGCTCAAAGCCCAACTGCATAATAGAGTATTTGTGATAACTTGTTGCCTTGATGTGAATCAATATTGTAGCATGCAAAATTGCATATCCCCAAGTAGCCATTGGAAGATTAGCTCTCATAAGTAATAATCTTGCAACTAGTTTGAAACATTTTATTAATGATTTTGCAAGTCCATTTTTAGTATGAACATGTGTCATTGGATGTTCAACTTCAATTCCAATTGACATATAATACTCATGAAAAGCATGAGATGTAAATTCACCAACATTATCAAGACGAATATTCTTAATCGGATAATTTGGGAAGTGAGCTCTTAACTTAATTAACTATGCTAATAACTTTGCAAATTCCTGATTGCGAGTCAATAATAAACAAATATGTGACCATCTAGTTGATGCATCAATGTAAACCATGAAATATCCAAATGATCCATATGATTAGTTTATCGGACCACGAATATGACCCATATTCGTTCTAAAAATGAGATTGACCATGTCTAATTTTTCTGGTGATGGTCATATTATCAACTTTTCTTTATGAGCATGCAGTACATGAAAAATAATTGGACTGGAGAAGTTTTTGACTCTTAAGTGGGTGTCCACATGACTTTCTTAACTATTTTTCGTAAATAGATCCTAGATGACCCAATTAATCATGCCATACAAGAAATTCATTTTGATTCATAAACTTCTAGTTTACGACATGCATTTCAATTGTAATAATATATGTGTAGTACAAACCATCCAACTAATCATGTTAAACATGGAATTCATTTTGATTTGTAAACTTCTAGTTTACAATGACATTCGTTTTAATTGTACTAATATATGTGTAGTACAAACCATAAGAGAAGGTTGATAATTTCTCTAATACACATTTTCTTATTCAACTCAAGTCTAGTGATATAAAGACATTCCATATCTCTTTCATGTTGACAAAAAGAAGAAGATGGACATCTTGTTTCAATAAGGATTTTTTATGATGATGATGACTTATGGAGAAATGTTGAAGACTTAAAGAATGCATGGATCTTGGATTCAAGAGATTAATTGAAGACTTAAGAGTTTAGTTGTTTAAGTCTTGTAATATGTGTATGTTATTTAAAATAGTTAAATTAGTAGGTCAAGAGTCAAAAGGCAGAACCCAAACAACAAAGCATTGAGAGAAAGTTTTATTTTTACAAAATGCACTGTGATAATCGATTATCACTTATGATAATCGATTATCTGGAATCGATTGTCACTTATGATAATCGATTATTTGTGGTAGTTGTGACTTAACTTTTCATATTCTTAACCTAATTTCTCAATAGGTTTCTATAAATAAAGTGGTAGACTTTCATTTGAATATATAGAAGTTAGAGAAGTATGAATACTTGATAACTCTCTGTGGGAAGGCTATGAAAAATCTAGTGTGGGTAGAGCGATAACTTTCACCAAGTGGGATCTTGAGTGATTGAGTGTTGTTGTTGCTAGGAGAATTCGATCATACTTTGTATGATTCAAAGGAGGTGTTCATTCCTTGTGTGATTCAAGGAAGGTGTTTTTTCATCTCTTGTGTGATTCAAGGAAATTGTTTCTTCATCTCTTGTGTGATTCAAGGAAGGTGTTTCTTCATCTCTTGTGTGATTCAAGAGAGGTGTTTTCTAGACCTTAAACTTTCTTATTTGTGATTGTATTTGTGATTTATTTTAGTGATTTAGTTAATCTTGTTTTTTAGATATTGACAACTAGACATAAGGTCTTTTAATCCGGACTAGTATAACCTTGTGAAATCTCCTCTTCCCTACTCTCTTTATTTTATTATGGTTATTAAAATAAAAGAAAGAATTTTAATTGAACTTTGATATTAAAATGAAAAAAAAAATTAAAGCACAATTTTTATTAAGAACCCAATTAACTATCCCTTTTGGTTTTTGTCCACACATGAATCATTTTGTTGCATGATTTCTTACATTTCATTGTTTGTCTCAATACGATATCCATTTAGACGAATATCCTTGGAATTTAATAAATTTATGTTAGATTTCTTGGTAGAAGTATAGTAGCTCTTCTAAAGTCTTCAATTGTAGTATTAGAAATAATGTTAATATTGACTTCTCGCATAACTAAACAAGAAAAAAATAATAATCTTGAGAATTGTATGAGTTATTGCTCTATTAGCAATACATAATATATTTATTAGTCTATACAACACTACTACATACCAAATAATCATACATATAATGAAATTTCAATGGACTTAATAACCTCAACTAGTTGTAGGTACCATTCAAAATTAAACAACTTCACGAGTTATATTTATAAAATAAAGCTAAGTATAAAATATCATCTCCGAAAATCATTGAACCTTTATATATGTATAGTATAACAATATCAAAACCACAAATCCATATCAAAACCTTGTTTCATATTCTTACACATAATATTATATTTTAATAATCATTAACTTAAAAGATATCCATTTTGTAATATATGAATAATTTATAATATTGGTATTTGAATATCTCCATTCAAACTTCTATAACAATTATTATATAATAATAAATGCTCATACTACACTTAATTCACATATACATTCTATGATATAAAAGAAAATTTAATTTTTATACTCATACATAATATCAAAATTAGACATGCATATTTTAAATATAAAAATACCATAGAAAACTTACCTTAAATTAAATTGTGAAACAAAATAAAAAATTTCATCATGTACAAACTTCTTCTGTCATTTTATAAAAAGAAAAAAAAAATCTTAACACTCCCATCACCAATGAGGTGATCAATCCTTCCATCTGGTATAACAAAGAAAACAACAATATCAAGTGGCATCCATATGACCATAATCAAAATCATTATCTTCATAAGCAAAGTGTGTTTTTATATTCTTTTCCTTATTTTTTAAGATGTTTTGGTGTACAACAAGTACAATTCAAATGTCATTTACAATCGCAATGATAACTTATATTTTCATTTTTCATTATTTTCACCTTTTCACATTATTGTTCCACTTCTTATGACAAAATGTCTCTTTGAAATTTCCTTTATGACCATGTCCACCTACCACAACCACAATCAAGGCCACGACTATGACCATGAAAATATGAATAAGAGATATTGATGCATTCACTTTTAGCAATGGAGCAAAACCAGATGGGCGAGTCTTACGATTTTTCATCAAAAGCTCATTGTTTTGTTCAACCTCAATAAGACATGGAATAAATTCATAATATTTGAGAAATCCCTTTTCACAATATTATTGTTGTAGAAGAAAATTAGTTTCTCAATTGCTTTATTTATTTCTTTAATGACATCACCAAGACCCATTGCATCTAAATATATTTCAACCTCTAATATTCGATATAAGTAATTCTTCCATGTAATATTTTAGGCCATAAATTAAAATTTGCAAGGTTTGACATGTTTAAAACTAGCACATAAAATAATAATAGTAATCATATTTCATGTATGAAACTATAAAATTAATATAACAAAGTTAAATGTTAGAAAAAAGCAATATAAATAATAATTATAATAATCATAATAATAATAAAAATAATAATAATAACACATAGATTAAAATTGATAAAGTCAAAGATTCTTATCACAGAAATAAGAATATAAGATACAATTGTAAATGAAGAAAGGATTAAAAAAAGCTTGAATTGAGGCATGTAGAGCACTATCTTTATGGGGAAAACACTCCTACTAGCGCTAAGTTGGTTGGAGCATCGTATTAATAATGTGTTATAAAATAAAGTTAATAATAGAGATACGAAGAAAAGGAATAAGAGAGAATGAAGAACAACTTTTCTATGTGTCTTACTAATAATAGAAAGAATCTTATTTATAGATACAAAATCATAAAAGATATAAATCAAATAGTTAATACAAATATTTATACCTAAACCTCTTAAAGAGTAATTAATCAATTAATCATATGAGTAATTGTAGCAAATTAATCAATCATATGAGTAATTGTAGCAAATTAATCAATCATATGAGTAATTGTAGCAAATTAATCAATCATATGAGTAAGTGTATCAATGGACAATCATTAATTCGTAACAATCTTATATTTCTGAAGGTTAAAATTGTAGATTTTAAGAGTTAAAAGTAGTCACAAATAAAATTATTGACAATTAAAATAACCGTCAAAATTACATATGTAAAAAACAGTTTGTGATAACAAAAATTTAAATGCTGATATTTTAGCTAGAAAATAAAAAGTTTTTGATGGCTTCTTCTTGTCTCCATTGAAGCTTGCATGAAGAATGGAGGCTCCATGGATGGTGTTGGATGCGGAAGCATGAAGGAAAGAAGCTTACGGTGTTTGGTTTGGTGTAGGTGAAGGGATTCTTAAGAGAGGTGAGACCAACTCCTAAGGAAGAAGACTAGAGTAAACTAGAGAAGAGTTTACTCTAAGGTGAGCTCAAAAGAGATTTGTGCACAAATTTGGGCAGCAATTCATTACTCAATTTCAAGCTGAAAAATACATCTCCTAAGCCTTCTATTTATAGGCTAAAATGAGACCAAGGAGTCTCCAAAAAGTGGAGGGAAAAAGGAGTCTAGAAAGTTGAATATTGGAGCCAAAAAGGAACATGTGGGAGGTGTGACTTGCCACCTAAGCAAGTGATGAAGGATTGACCCCAACCAAGGATGAAGGCACATGCTTAAGAAGACTAAGCATGTTTAGAAAGGAAGTTCACTAATCCTTCATCCCTTTCATTTGTGTTTGTTATTTTTGATTCCCTAAG
>Ga0214542_1005772_pt1 | contig 23221 bp, 7 predicted proteins | sample CNSS1metaG_FD_160096 | JGI IMG/M metagenome (GOLD analysis project Ga0214542, IMG submission 160096) | Root nodule microbial communities from cowpea collected in UCLA plant growth center, Los Angeles, California, USA - CNSS1 | ecosystem: Host-associated > Plants > Roots > Nodule | place: USA...
CTTCTTTATATATTTTTATATATATATATATATATATATATATATATATATATATATATATATATATGGTTACTTAATTAATTATGAATATTTTAATAATTTAAATGATGACAGAGATATGGCGGGGATATGTACATCCCCATAACCATCCCCATACCTAATTGAAAAAGTCGGACATTTCCCGTACCCATACCCATACCCAGTCAATGCGGAGATTCTCCGTCAAAATGGGGACGGGTTCGAGCAATACCCACAAAGACGGGTTTATTTGCCATCTCTAGTCCTAATACTCGTTTCCATACCCATCATAATACTCATCCCCGCCATTATGGGATGACAATATGGTCCTGGCTCGTGGGGTCAGCCCGCATGCTACGAAAAAAACACGAGATGGGCCAGCGTAGTGAACCTGCAAGCTCGCAGTAGCCCAATCCACATAAGCCAAAAAAAAAAACTTGCACTTGTGTATATTAGTTACCTTTTTATGGACTCTTGCATTAACGTTTCAAATTTTTGTATAACTAAAAAAGACAAGTATTATATATTTTCTAATGTGCTAAAATTTAAAGAATACATTGTGTATGTCATAGTATGAATAAGAATATGATGAAAATGTTTAATTATCAATTTATCATCGAACTCTCCAACGTCTTTACTTAATTTTGTGAACTTCTTAACGTTTCTCAATTTTTAAACATTGAAATTTTTATCATAAGAATAAAAAATAAAAAAAAGTGGGTCAGCTCATGAGCCCGCAGCCAAGTGATGTGCGAGGCGGGCTAGTGATTGCAACCCGCATAAATTGTGCAAGACAGGACGGGCCAGCCCGCAATGGGTCGGGCCTAAACGGGCGGGGTCGGCCTGCATTGCCATCCCAAACGCCATATCTTCTCCCCATTTAGATTATTAAAATATTCATAATCTATTAAGTAACTTTATTTTATATATATATATATATATATATATATATATATATATATATATATATATATATAATATATAAACACACATACACATTACACACTTTCTATTTTTTGTTTGTCATGAAATTCATTCGCATTTTTAAGATATTTTTTTATTTTATCACAACTTTTATGTAATTATGTTCAATTAATATATGTCAATTAAATATTTTTTATATCTTACATTTGAATATTTATACTCTTTTTTAATATTTTTATTTATTTTATATTTTCTTTTTCATATGAGAATATTTAACACTCTCAATTTAAGTGTTAAATAGCATAAATCATTCATTTAATATGTAATATAAAAAATTGATCTTCTTTATTCTATTATTATTATTTTTTGTTTCATTTGAAAAACTCTTTTGTTTCGTTAAAATAATTTTTGTTAGCTCTTAACCATCAACTAGGTTGATATTTGAAAAGTTTTCTTAAATCTTTAAGGGTTTTTTTATTATTTTATCATGTACTTAATTATACATTTATTTCTTTTGTGCGGGTTCGTTAATGGTTTTTCAAGTTGTTTTTAAGACCAACTTTTGATTTTTTTTTTAATATTTTTATCATATAGAATACTATTTTTATATTTTTATATAAATATATTTATTTTCTAACTCATTATCATACGCATAATTTTATCATTATAATTTCATTATAATTTTGTAAATAAATTTTATTTACTATAATATAATAATTTAATGTAATTGCGAATAACCTCTTTTATTACCTATATATTGAAGTTCAAAAGATGAAAGAGCTATGTTAAATTTTTATTATTATTATTAGTTTAATCTTTGTTCTTTGGGTGATTTTGAACAAGTGATATATTATAACTTTTATTAGCTATAGTTATAAAAAAAGAAGAAGATTTCAGTATAACTTACAAAAATTGAAGTAAATTGGCATTTACAGTATTTTTTTAATTTGAATATTTGTTTTCCTTTTATATTTTTAAAAAGGTTTTTTTAAATTTTATCAACTAGGTTTCATTATACCGTTTATAAATTTAATAAATGTTTTGGTTCTCATGAAATTTTATTTGGTATTCTAATTTGAAATGTATATTATTATAATTTCTTTATAAATATTTGATATTGAAGAAACAATCAGTATTTTCATATTGAATACTTGATAATATTATATTTCATTTACCATAATATTTAATTATTTTATGAAAATTAATTAATTGATATCGAAATAGTAAGATAACAGGTACCGATACGAGTATATACTTTGTATTCAGTGGAGATGGGATGAGACAAAATTTTGATACCCTTCGAGTTTGGGTATGGGGATGAGGATGGATTTTTTTCTCTAAGGATGGATATGGGATAGTGAAACTCGTCCTTGCCCCGCCCCGATGTCATCCCTAGTTCGACGTGAGTCCAACTCAACTCACCCAACAACAACCTTACTTAACTTAATCAAAGGTGGGTCCAACTCGACTCTGTCTAATGTGGCTAAATCAACTATGTCTTATGAGGGACTAGTTAGGCCTAAGCGACTCGATCCAACGTGACCTAATACTCAGCCTAATATGGATACAACTCTACTTGGTTTGACATAGCCTGACTCAACTATGTCCAAGGTGGGCTCAAATCGACTCAATTTAAGGTGATCCAAACATGACTTAGCATAAGGTAGACTTGACTCGACCGGGTCTAAGGTTCATCAACTTGACTCGGTCTAACCCGATTTGGCTAGAAGTGGACCTGACATGACTCGACAAGAGGTAGACCCAACTTAACTCGACCAAAGGTGGACCCAACATGACTTTACCAGAGGTGGGCCTACATGACTCGACTAGAGGTGGGCCTCACTCGACTTAGCATGAAGTGAAATTAACTCAACTCGGTCAGAGGTCGAGTTGAAGTGTTGAGCTCAATTCAACTTGGGTAGAGCTTGACATGATTTGGATAGAGGTGGACCCAACTTGACTCTGCCCAAGGTAGGCCTAACACAACTTGGTTGGAGATGGGTCAAACTCTACTCGGCTAAAGTTTGGGCCAACCTAATTCGACCCAATATGAGTTCAAATTGACTCAGCCCAAGGTGGAATGATTCAAATTTGACCCAAAATTAGGTCCAAATGAACTCAGTCTGAAGCGAGTCCAATCTAACTTGGTGTGAGGTGGGTCCGAGTTGACTTGGCCATAGGTGGACTTGACTATACACAAGTTATGACTTAATTTGACTTGACTTGGCCTAACACAAACTTGACTTGCCTTAACCTGAAGTCGGTTTGACTTAACTCGATTTGAAGTGTGTCTTACTCAATAAAGCACGAGGTAGACTCAACTTGACTTGGCCTACCGTGATCCCAATGTGGATGACTCAATTCAATGAATTTGTCCATACTTGGCCTAACGTGGACCTAAAATGACTGGGACCCAATTTGAATCCAACTTTACTTGAATTGACCTGATTTTGCACGAATAAGACTTACTAAACTAAGCTTGAGGTATATTTAATTCACCTCATCCTAAGACGCACTCATATAAAGTCAATGATATAAAGATAATTTTAAGTGTTTGACATTAATATTTTGGTTTCATTTATAAATTAACTTTTGAATTTTCTTTTATAAAATTCATAGGGTTAAATACGTGGGTAAATACTTGATTCAATATAATAATTATTACATATTTAAGTTTTTTACGATAAAAAAAATTGTTATCTTAATATTAAATTTTAATTTCATTTAAATTTTGTTAATAGTTGAAGTAATTGGACAATCTTTAGAGTTACCAAACATGTTCATTAAAAGAAAAATTAAGATTAATATACAACTAATTCTAAATAAAATTTACTGTGTTTATTTTTAATTTTATAAATAAAAAATACATGACACAAAATTAATTTCTTTTATAAACACAGATAATAATTACTTAATTATGTTGATATATTAATAATAAAATATCATCATATTTTATTATACTGAATGTTTATATTAAAAGGAGTAGATATTCTTTAAGATCTCATTATAAAGAAGAAATGGTAGGTGGCGTTTGGCATGAAAGGCGCGTGGGTGATATGGAAAAGAAAAACAAAATGGCAGAAATTGCGTGGACAGCATTGTCACGTGATTTCAACCGACGCAAGATTATCTCAGGATTTTGCATTTCCTTCTCAATAATGCAACGTGGACAACATCTCTATGATTAAATTATATCTATAAGTTTTTTTATACAAAATATATATTTAATCTTTAAATTTTATTATATTACAATATTACAGGTTAATTAATTAAATATATATACTTTGAATGTGATCAATCAGTTGTGTTTATTCATACATTTGATTTCATTTATATTAAAAAATTGTTTTTAAAATTTATCCCTTTCTAGAACAAATAGGAAACTAAATTAACTGTTGAGAATTTTATTCTTACTTCTTTTAGTGCAATGAGAATCTCAAAGGCTCAATTCTTTAAATACTGACAAGTGTTAACATATTTTACTTAAACTTTTATGAAAACATGAAGGATTTTTTTTTCTTTTTTATAAAATTACAAACAAAAAAAAAGTCATAGATTTATTTAAGAAAATAATAATTGGCAAGTCTTCGTATCTCAAGTGTTTCTTAAGATTATAATGGTTTTTACAATTGGCAAATAGGAAATGCATTTAAAATAATTATTACTAACAATTCATATTTATTCTTTTATGAAAAATGTTTCTAGAAATAAATAAAGATCACCAAGCTGTAATGTGCATTCTGCAAATAGAGATTTTCGCAATAATAAAATAAAAAATAATCTGAAATAATTATCAGTTTATTTTAGAAAACACTTAACCTTTTTTTAAGGATCAACCTTGGCCTTAACTTATTTTATATTTGACAACAAGCAAAGGAATCAATAAAGTAAAACCTTTCAGGAAATGGTAAAAAATGCTAATTTTATTTTATGTTTATCCAAAACAACTTTTGGGATTTTCTTTTAGTTCTTATTGACTTCAATTATTTTGCTAGAATAAACCGAGAATTTATTCTTATCAACAACAACACTAGGACCCAGTGTTATATCTTGGAAAATAAAAATATTGAAACGATAAATGGGTGAAATGATAGAAAACTAGCTCAAATTTGTTTAGCTCTTTTGTGTTAGACGATAAATAAACAGCAAAAATTTTGGCCCATAAAACCAAACCCTCAACTCTGTAACTAAACCACATGCAACAAGAAGGCCCATTGAAAGGCATAATTGGGCCTCGGAAAGACTGTTGCTTCCTGCACCCTGTCATATTTATTTTTTGGAACAACATAAACAATTCCAGAAAGCAATCAGCCCGTATTACGGAAAATTTTTTCCAAAAACTTTTTGATGGGGGTGGTGGAGATAGAAATTTTACGGGTGTACAAAAAGCAACAGCCCGTGAGCAATAGTCAAACCAAGCAAACTCATGAACAAGCAAAAGACCAATTTTACTTTTAGGTTAAAATACCTTTTTTGTCTCAATTTTCGTCAATTTTTTTTCAAATAAGTCCTAATTAATTTTGGTTTTGTGTTCAAATAGGTCCAAATTTTCGTCAATTTTGTTCAATTGGGTCTTCTTTTGCTAACACCGTTTAAATCATTAACGACCATGAACAGTAACTGCCACGTGTCATTTCGTGGTTTTTTTGAATTTTTTTTTTGAATTTTTTTTAAATGTCCACGTGTCAGTCCAGTAGCGTGTCACGTGTCAAAGTCAATGTTCTAAATTCAATTTGGTCCCTATATTTGTTATTTTTGTTCAATTAGGTCCTAACTTTTGTTAACATTAACCAATTTGGTCCCTCTTCAAATTAAAACCAAATTTAATTTTTATATTAAAATTCACATTTTTTATTAAATATTTTTATATAATATATTAAAATTCACATCATTATAACTTTGATATAAAAATTAAATTTGGTCACATCTTCGATAGGGACCAAATTGGTTAATGTTAACAAAAGTTAGGACCTAATTGAACAAAAATAACAAATATAGGGACCAAATTCAATTTAGAACGTTGACTTTGACATGTGGCACGCTACTGGACTGACACGTGGACATTTAAAAAAAATTCAAAAAAATCACGAAATGACACGTGGCACACTCTTGGGTTGACACGTGTACATATAAAAAAATATTAAAAAATTCAAAAAATTCAAAAAATTCAAAAAAAATTCAAAAAAAATTCAAAAAATTCAAAAAAACCATGAAGTGACACGTGATAGATTCATGACCGTTAATGATTTAAACGGTGTTAGCAAAAAATGACCTAATTGAACAAAATTGATGAAAATTTGGACTTATTTGAACACAATCAAAATTGGAACTTATTTGAAAAAACTTGACGAAAATTGAGACAAAAAATATTTTAACCTTATTTTTACCGGTATACTTATCTTTTGTTTATATTTTTTTAAATACAGCTTTCTTTTGGAAGTCACTTTATTTGAATTTGTTAAAATTTTAACGTAAGTTTTTTTAAAATATTTCAGGAAATAACTTTCAAAAGTGTGTCAAAATTTAACACATTCCAATAAACAATACTGTCAGGAAACCATTCTTAAGGAGAAAATAGTAAGTTTTTAATTTTCATTTTTTTCTTCAAATTTTGTTTTATGTTTCTTCAAGAATACATGAATGGTCTACATTTCAATTATATCTTTATTTTTCAAAATTTTAAAAAGAATTAAAATATTTTTTATCAACGGTAAATGAAATAAACTTTTTCACTTTACTTGAATATCCCCTATCTGTCATTTTAATATTCTCTTCATTTACCATATACCACATTAGATGAAAAAGCTAGTAAAGTAAAAAATTTTAAAACTATTTTATTATAATTAAAAAAAGTTTATATTCTTTAGAGGAATTTACATGTAATAAGAGTTATCTGAGAAGGATTAAAATGACTACATACAAACCATTTTATGGTAGATGTAAGACAACTTTATTTATGTCGGTATTGGATAAAGATGATTTCTTGATAGAATTTGAACTTTTACATCAAATGATAGAAGAATAAACAATAAATACAATATCATATGAAGGTTTCTTAAATTACGAATAAATCCTATCACTACAACATTACATTTAAGATTTAAACTACACTAAATTAGACCATGAATAACTAAAGTTTAAGCAACAATTTATTCACTATAGGTTGATTTTTCATTATTGCCTATTTAGTAAAGATAAACAATAATGATGAGATCAGACAACTCAAAAATAAAAAGCATAACACATTCCAGATGTGATAGGAATAAATATTTGATCAGTATCTATTTGAGAATTAAAAATTAAAATGAAAAATATATTTTGTTGTGTGTAACAGTCCAATTTGTAGCATTTTATCAGTACTAGGGATGTCAAAAATATCCGTACTCACGGGTATTCACGGATAAAACCTGCAATGGGTAGAAAACGAATATTAAAAATGGATACCCGTTACTCGCGGATACGGATATTTTTGACACTCGCATGTTAACGGGGCGGGTACGGGTATCATAGTATCCATACCCGTGAATACTCGTACCCGCTAAACTTTAATTCACAAAAATACCCTTATATATATATATATATATATTAGTAAAAACCTTTATGACTTAATTTTTTCTAAACTGCACATCTGGTCTTCTGTCTTCATTCTTCTACTGTCAAGTATTGGTACGTTGTCTTCTTCCATGTACACCCCTTGACATTCTTCTCTTTCCCTTCTTTGAAATTAGGTATATAAATAGTGATGTTTATGGTATGCTTGTTGTCAAATGATGGAATCAAAATAAGAATACTTGGCACGTGGTAGTTGAGGTTTATTATTTGATTATTTTTCATGAATCAATCGGAGAAAGTGGGCTTGTTGATCAAAACACTAATGAAAGAATTTTCATTGTGTTGAACGTCATTTTATATTTGTTTTTATAATTATTTGGACTTGTATGAACTTGAGTTTGTTTGAACTTTATTTAAAATTTATGACAGTGATGTATTTTATTTTATTTTATTTGAATTTATGATTAAATATTTATTTTTTAAATAATTTTGTAAATACCCGCAGTACCCGTGGATACCCGCGGATATGAAAAAAATAAACGGGTACCCGCATAACGGATACTCGATGGATATGGGTACGGGTACAAAGCTGATATTTATCCAGAGGGTAGGGTATGTGGGAGTTACTACCCGTACCCTACCCTCCCCGTTGACATCCCTAACCAATACTAATAAAAAAAAATTATATAATTATATCATGGCATGAGCACAACAAAATCATTAAAATGATGTACAGCCATTTCAATTCTAATAAAATTTAAAAAGTACTTCAAAAGAAAAGTAGTTGAAATAAAAAATTAACACATCATGATATGAGTTCTCTCTATTCAAAATTGGCTACTAGTCTTAGTTTCTCTTCCAAATCACTCCCACAACTACTCATTTGCCACACCTACATTATCATTTGCTCAATGACTCATGTATTGACTAGCATCCTAAGATTTTGCACCTGTCATTGTTCAGTTACCTTTATTTCATAAGAGCTATAACTATAACATGTTCGGACTTCTCTTGATCCATAAAGTATGACAAGGTCAACTCTATGCCTATCAAGTTTGACTTCTATCGACACTCTAGACAAGAATCTCCTTCAACTCTCACCTCTAACCCTTTTTCTCTATTTGATTTCAAGAACTAGTAGAGTTAGGATAATCCTATTTCAGACCTTATCGTCGATACATCTCATACAAACCATAAACCACAAACTAACATTATAGTTTTTCTCCTTGGGAATAACTAACTTCACAACTCTTCATACAATCATTTATCATCCATATAACCTAGAAATAAACTTAGAAATAATTTATTTTTGAACAATTATACTTTTGTACGCTTGTACATATGATATGTACACCTATATGCAAACAATTTCGTAATGCCTTCTAGTACCTGTCACTCTATTTTAATTTATGAATTGACATCAAGATTTGCATTTAAACTGTATCAGTAGGGGCTAATTTCTCAAATCTCAAACTCTTCAAACAATTTCTCACCAAATTAACTTAATGCAACCAATCAAACAACCACAGACAAAAAAAATCTTCAATTTTTACACATTTAATACAATTGACATCATCAACTGTAAACTATTTGTTTAAACAATTATGCAATGCCAAATCAAAGTAACTTCCCTTACCTCTATTTGAACCCTCGACCTTTTGCGTCCTACTTTCTTCCAATAGTTCTAAAGACATAAATAAAAGTTTTGAATTAATGATTTGAATACACCTTTGCATTTTTAGAGGATCAATAATTTTAAAAAGTTTGTTTCAGACACATGCAACACCCTTATAGTCACATGATAGTCAAACACAAATTATTTCAAGAAATAGAGTAAAATTAGAACTTACTCTATAGCTGAAATGAATCGATTGGAATGATTAGAATCATAGAAACGTATTCAAATCTTTAAGAAGATGAGAAACACAGTCAAAATTGTAGAGATATTTAAGAGGGTTACCAGATAACTATAAAGTTATAAACTTTTTGAAAAATGGAAGTAGTTCTACTAAAGATCTCTATTTATAGTTTTGTCTTTGTTTTTGATTGATGATAAAATCTGTATACCCATCTCATAAGACCCATTTTCTCTTCTAATTATTTTATTTTATATTATTATTATTATTATTATTATTATTATTATTATTATTTTAGGGTCTCACGTTGTAAACAATATATATGATCGGATAATATTTTAATAATAAATTTTTAACAAGAAATAAAGTCTATAAATAAAAGTTAGATTCTTATTTCTTATTTCATTTTAAAATCTGAAGTTTACAATAGATATTTTCTCTCTTTACATGCTATCTACCATAATTACAATCACCACTAACAATAAAAAGAAATACAAGTAAGCAAAATGAATATTAATATTTATAAATAAAAAAAATGACATTAATATTTATAAATAATTGAATTTTCATAATAAATTTAGCTAATGTATCTAACTCCTCCAAAGCAAATTATTTTATACTATTATTTTATTAGTATAAAGTATTGATTATTCGGTATGTTACAGATATATAAAATAATAAAGGACAATGAACTTTTACAAGTAATAATAAGAATAAAAGGTTCAAAACTAACGAAAAATAAAATTTCCATAATTTAAAATTAGTAATGATTATCTACCATCTTATTTTCATTAGTTATTATGTTGCTTCTGTGAAGTAAATGTATAGGTGTTTGGTTTGACTTATATTTCAAATATTTTTCTTTGAAAAAGTTAAAATAGTAAAACATAGGCTAATTAATTCAAACATGTCATTTTTATACACTTATCAAATCAATAATATTGCACAAATGCATCACGTACCCTTGTCAATATTTATTTATTTTCTTTTCTTTAATAATTGCATGGGTCAATCTATTAGAATATATATTCGTATCAGGGGGCAATCTTATTGTTTAATTTACAGCGAGCTCCAAACCTGAAATACAAGTAAACAAATCAAGCTATACATACGTGCAAGTATAAACATGAAAATATAACAAAGCAATGTCTTTTATTAATTAAGATTCATTTAAAAGGACAAAATTTTGTGAAGTTCACAACTTATTTTGCTATTATTTCCCTTAATTTTACAGTTTTTAATACTTTTTAATTAACAAAAAAGTTTGTTAAATTTTTATTACTATCCTTGCTTGTACAAAATTAAACAAAAGTTATTGAGAAAAATATTTATTTTCATAACGTAAAATTAACTTACACCCAAATTATTTTGACGAAGTATTCTCATATAAATTTTTCAAAATTAGATTTTGAATTTGACATAAATTAATTTTAAATTAGAAAAAAGAGAGTTAAACATAGTTTTAAAAAAATTGATCCAAATATGCATTGTAAACTTTGATGTAGATTGATATACACACCTAAATTATATCATTTAGTTGAAAAAGTCCCCACTGGCCTAAAATACTGATAGGTTAGGTTTGAAATGAATACTAATGCAAAAATGGTGAGGACACAATTTATCTTTTGTGATGTATGTAATGCCCAACCATATATAAGTAGTAAAGGATTGTTTATAAAGCATTGAAAGAGAAGAGTGGACAAAGGAACATGGAGCAACGACTTTGACCCACCACCCTCAAACTTATTATACTTATTACTATTTATTTTAGCAAGAGAATAAAATGTATCAAAACTATACTTTGACTCATATTTTTTGACTCCTATATTTTACTTTTTTAGGTGGTTTAGTGTGAGTCATTGATCTTTCAAAGAAAAAAACAGTGATACATTAATCAATGACCCACACTAAGTCACATTATGGATGAAGTAAAAGATGGGAGTCAAACAAATAAAAGTCATAGTATCATTATCCATTATAAATAAAGATATAATATTTTTAAGGAAGAAAAAAAAAATTTTTGGAAACAAATTTTTCTTGTTTTTTCCAATTCAAATCATGTGGGATTATCATAACTTAGCTAAATAGGTAACATGCCTTTTATATCTATGAAAAAACTGTGTCATATTAAGTAAAAATGAAAAAGTGACCACCATATATAAGGACAAAAGACATTTTGGATTAAAAGTGGTATTTATATGTGAATTGAACTCATGTTTCATTTCTATTATATTTTCCTAGTAATCCTCTCTTTATACACCATGAATTTATTAAGTTATAAGCAAAATTATGTTTGAAAGAATCAGTATTTGTTGAATTGAAGTTAAAAAAATAATAATTTATTCTTAAAAGTAAATTTAGAAGAATTGGTTTTACTTGGATGTCAAAGTAAAATTATTTTGAAATATAAATTTGTTTATTTCTTTTAGAAATTAGTAGGTACGAATTGCTTTTCGTGAAATATCCACAAAAGAGAATGTAATTACCGTTAAAACCCATAGAATAAGTGAAATTGTCCTATCATTTGTAGTCATAAATTCAAAACGTACAATTTTACGTTGAAAAAACTATTAAATTAATAGAAGTTCTTCCGTAAAACCTCTTACATTTTGAAACTGAATAAAGTTGTGTTACACGTTGTTATTAATGCCTACGTTATCTTTTCTTGTCAAACAACTTGGAATAAGAAAAGTAAATTCATTTCAAGGTTATATTGGTGTTTTATTATAACACACGCTATTTGATTATAACACATAATGACTAGTATTTAAAAAAATTGGTAAGACGAGTGATTAACTATATATGTAGTTCTTTTGACCAAGTTTTGGTGAATGTGATTGAAAACGAACACTTATGTGATGATGATAATTGATTGAAGCTGAAGTATGGACTCGCTAGGTAACAGTGAATTACGTTTGATATATATGAAGGATGTTCAAATAAGTCTTCAAATCACGTGCTCCAGACTCATAGATAAACAAAAACCGAAACCTTTGTGTCCAACTTTGAATTTTAAATAGGGTTAAATATGTTTTTTGTTTTAATAAAAATTTGAATTAGTGTATTTTTAAAATTTTGGTCCAATTTAGTTTCAAAGTTTAGGATTGTGTGAATTTAGTTCTTTTAATGAACTTTTGTTAAGTTTATTTAACGTTTTAAATGCATGATAATATTTTAGTTGTTTACACAATTTGATACATGTTAATTTTAATGTTATATAACAAATTATCATGAAACGTATTTGAAACATAAAGTAAATCTAACAAAATTTGGTTAAAAAGATTAAATTTACGCAATTCTAAAATTGAGAGACTAAATTTGATTAAAATTAAAAAAAAAAACTAATCTCAATTTTTACTAAAAGTTAAAAGACCAAAATATTAATCCTTTGAAATAATACAAACATAAATGATAACAATTGAGTTGACAATTACAAAGGTAAAACATAGACAATTGTAAAATCAAACTATGCAAAACTGACTTGTCCATGCACAATAGATAACAGATTCACACTTACTAATCATCTAAATTATTCTCAGATATAATTTCGTGGCAAATGTAGAATTTTGTTAAGAAAGGCAACCTACGTTCTTTGACACGAATAGAGATTAAAAACATGATGGGCATGTTGCATAGACTTTTCCACGAAGAATTTTAAGATAAATAAAACAAAAAACTTCACTTCTTCCTCAAATTTTATATATCGTTTTTTAATTTGTAAAAGTTCTTTAGCATAATAATATCTAAATTTTTATCTGTTTAATTTTAATTTATTAAAATGTCACTTTGGTTTTGAATGATTTAATATATGTAAACATTTTTATTGTTAAATAGTACGCATAACATTTTGAATTGTGGGCTTTTAAAATATCCTTTTATTTATTTAGAAATAGAAATCAGGGTGAATAAGAGCACTATTTGTTTGAGATGAAGAAAATCCTTGGTAAGTTGTAGCTTTTGTTACAAGCAATTAAGCTTAATAATCAGAGGTTCCATCCGGTCAGATCTGGCAACAGTGTTTTTAAGACCAGTTTTTGGTTAGCATGGTTGAGAAAATTCCCATAGGTACCATTCTTAACTCTTACGATTATTCAGAAACAAATTGTCCACTTGAGAAAATATTTCGAAAATGAGTGTGGAGCTCTGAAATGTCAGTTTTGTTATGTAAGAGTCTACCCAACACCTTTCTTCACTTGCAGATTTTGTGCCTTTGGGATGAATAGACTTGGAATTAGGGATGTCAAAAAAATCCGTATTTGTGGATATCCGCGGATAAAATTTGTAACAGATAGGAAATGAATATTAAAAATGGATACCCGCTACCCGTGGGTATGAGTATTTTTGATACCCGCATGTTAACGGGGCGGGTACGGGTATCATAGTATCCGTACCCGTAGATACCCGTACCCGCTAAACTTTAATTCAGAAAAATTATTACCCCACAAATGAGTCAAAACATTATGAGTCTTCATTATATTAGTAAAAATTTTAATTCAGAAAAATTATATAAAATATATATATATATATATATATATATATATATATATATATTAGTAAAAACATTATGAGTCTTCATTATATTAGTAAAAACTTTAATTCAGAAAAATTATATATATATATATATTAGTAAAAACATTATGAGTCTTCATTCAATAATGGTGGTCAGATTCTTACCCCACAAATGAGTAAATTATTTTCATATACTGTGGAGGCATTGATGTGTCACTCTAAGACTAGTTATGGACCAACATGGAAGGTAATGAAATTAACACTTTTACTTAGATATTTTAATTAAGTGATTGTTATAAATTTTTACTGAACTCCTTATGTTTTAAGGCTCTTCTAGATTAAAATTGGACAACATGAAACTTTATACAATGTTACAAGAGGTGGACATTGATGAAGTTAGTAATTTCTTTAATATTTTATTCAAGAATAAACTACAATATAAATTGGTAATGCTTTTTTATTTGTTTGTTTTTCAAGAATCAATCGGAGAAAGGGACTTGTTGATTCAAACAATAATTATGATTAAATAATTATTTTTTTAAATATTTTTGTAAATACCCGCGGGTACCCGTGGATACCCATGGATATGAAAAAAATAGACGGGTACCCACGTAACGGATATCCGACGGATATGAATATGGGGCGAATATTTATTCAGCGGGTAGGGTACGGGGGAACTACTACCCGTACCCTACCCGCTCCGTTGACATCCCTACTTGGGATGCTAAAAAGAATTACTCTTCAATAAAAATATACAAATTTATAACATATAAATAAATACACATATCATCTTACAAGATAAGTTTACGAGGTTGAATTAAATTTAAAATTCACATCTTCACATAATATCAAAATCATGAATATGAATTTATTTTATGGTACGCGTGGATTTAAGCGAGAATTTGGAAAAGTGAATTTACATTGATTTATAAGTGAAGATGAGAGTGTATAAATTAAGGAAAAGATAATATAATTTAAGTAGATATGAATACAAAGTTTGTGAAAATTTATATACCATTGATAAAATTTAATAAATACTTATTTTTAATAGATTAAATTATATGATTACTATTTTACCCTTCATAATAAATATAATATAAATAAGAAAAATAATGTTAAAATAAAAAATATATTTAAAATTAGAAAAATATAACTTATTAATATTACCACTAATAACTTGAAATAATTTATTAATATTTTCATTGATAACTTAAAATAATTTATAATATACACTATTTAATTTAACAAACAAAAAATATCTCTACTTCTATTTAAATTTATTTCATTTTATATAATTAATTCATTAAAAAAATTTACATATAACATATTACAAAATCACAATTATTTTAATTATTTTTTTTCAATATTATTATTATTATTAAAAAATAAAAATTATATATATAATTATAATATATATATATATATATATATATATATAAAATTGTTATTATATATTATCATTACAATATATATATTACCGAATTTATTTGTTATATATATAACAATTGTGTGCTTTTTTATATATATATTTATACTAAAATTAAACAATTGTTATATATACAAATCAATCTTTATATATATATATATATATATATATATATATATATATATATATATATATATATATCAGAATATAAAAATTAATGATATTTACGTGATTTTTTATGAAAATAAGTCACAAAATTATATTTACAAATTTTTCTTTTCTAAATATACATTTAGAACATACAAGTGAAAACTTAAATGAATATTTCCTATACTAGACCCAAGTATTTCATTCCAACTTTTGTGTTCCCTAGCTTCTTATTTGTATTCTTTTAATCAAAATATTCGGTTGCTTTTTCACCACGGCTTCTGTGTTTTACTTTATATAAAATCACTTTTTGAGAATACTTTTTTCTAGAAGACTATGCAATTTTGTCAGCGTCATAAATAACAAGAAGACGTTGCTGTCACTCATCATCCTACATTTTTCTTACGTCATGATATATGGTTTATCTAAAATTCAATTTATCTTCTGCTAAAACTAATTTCAAAATTAAGTTAATAAAGTTATTCCTTTATCACAACACCACACAAAGTCAGAGGTATAATGTGATTAAACATCGTAATAATGAAATCTAAGGTATTAAATTTGTACGTGGTTAAAGTTTTTGGAACAGTGTAAATATTAATAATATAAGATTAATTAGTTTTATATTAGTAAAAAGTAATTAAGATAAACAGAATATAAATAGAAAAACTCGTAATCATAATATATAAATAAAAACTACTGAAAATTAAGATTTAAAAAAATCTCATATATATATATATATATATATATATATATATATATATATATATATCATAATAAGTTGTTTACGTAAAATATTTCTGAAATTGACAAATAGTAGTTATTTCTTTAATAATTTCCGAAATAATTTCAAACGAAATGTATTTCATCAAATAATAAATTTATAAAATCAATATTAAAATAAAATGATGAGTTGTTTTAAATTGTCTCAATAAAAATTATAATTACATAAAAACTAAACTAAATAGTTTCTGTTACTAAAGAATTACAAATGATAATAATCAATTTCATGTTTCATCAAGAATAAAAACTAGTTGCTAAGTTAATACTAACTTTTTGTAATCTCTATAGTTATGTTCTAAAAATATATAAACATAAAATAAACTATGTATTTATTAAATCGTATTTTTTTATAATAGTAATGATAACGACTAATTATTCAAAATTGCTTTCAAATTGAAGAAAATAGAAGAATAAAATTTTGTGTTGAAAAGAAAACTACATAAAGTAATAAGCCTTTGTTTATCTTTAACACGAGAGAACACAAGCAGACTGCGACACACAATGAATAAATAAATAAATAAATAAAATGTTAAATATTTAAAGTGGTTCAATCAATTTATCATTTTAAATGAGTTTACAATTTTCTTATGTATTAGTGTCGTCTACTATCTTAAAATAAAGATTAAATTGGTACCTAAAGTATTTGAGTGCCAATTAAATAGATACACATTTATACAATTTCATGCAATTTGATTTTAGAAGTGTAAATCATTTCTTAAGTGAGTAGATCAAAAGTCTAATGAAAAAAACTAATAGCGAAAGGACAACAAGTAGAGTAGATAAAAAATAATAATTGTTATTCTATTCATATTTTGTTTTTCCTTTTCATATGAAAGTATGTTAATGCCTCAATTTAACCTTTAAAAAACACTAAATTAACTTCTTTTTTCTCTGTAAACCAATTATCTTGTTATTATACGTTGAAGACTACATTAGTGATTAATTAAATTTAAAATTAAGATAAAAGATGAAACAAAATAGTGACTTAATAATAGCATTGAGCTAAACAGATAAAAAGAGTGATTAGAACGATTGAAGATTGTTGAATTAACAAATTTGTGAAATGTACACTGTACTCATCCCCAAACAGGACGCTGCAAAAAGAACCAAAAAGCACTCCTAAATCACTAATTTCACACAACCATGAGTTGTGATAATCCAAAAGCCGGAAGAGGAGATAACGGCGACAACGGCGGAACGTTGAAAATCTCCTTCACATCACTATCCCAGAACCCGGTCCACATAGACGGCGTTAACGGCATCTCCCTAAAACAGTTCACCTCCTGTTCCGTCGTTTTCTCCTTCTTCACCACCGGCTTCACTTCCTCTACCTCCTCCTCCTCCTGGCGCCGCCGCTTCCTCTCGCCCTCGGCGTCGGTGGTCTCCTCCACCGCGCTTACTTCGAGCGGGAAGTTGAGGATGGCCTTTGAGCCGCGGAGCCTGAAGGCAGCGCGGTCGTAGGCCTTGGCAGCCTCGATGGCGGTGTCGAAGGTTCCAAGCCACACTCTCGACCCGCGCTTGTTCGGGTCGCGGATCTCGGCGGCGAACTTCCCCCAAGGCCGCTGCCGGACTCCTCTGTAGTGCTTCTTCTCCGGCTGGTTCTCCGGCAAGACCACAGCCGGGTTGGGATCCGGGTTCCCAAATTGGATCCACTCGGTCTTCTTGGGGAGAGAGATTTGCAGCGAAGGTTTACGATTTGATTGGGGTTTCTTGTGAACCGATGTGAGGGGTTTCGGGGTGTCGAGGTCGATTATTTGGGGTTTGGAGTCGAATTCGAAAAGGGGTAATTGAATTTCAGGTTCAAGGAGCTCAGTGAGGTAGTGATCGAAGGAGAGGCAAGAATCAGAGGAAGAAGATTGAGAAGGGCTGTTATTGGTTTCATTAAATTGGGAAGAAGGTTGTTTATTTTGGGGAGTGGCGAGTGGAGAGAGTTCACCTAAAAGATGCAACTTGATGCGATTCAAAGCTGAAACTTCAGCTGCGTTGGCCATGCTTGAGTTGAAGCGCTTTTGTCTTTGCAGGTAAGGTGTTTGAAGAATTGCAAGGGATGAATGAGGTTTAGTTTGGTTTGGATCGGATTGTGCTGTGTGTCTTAGTTGAGTTGAATGGGGTATATATAGTGGGGAGAAAGGTGAAATTTTTAAGTTGTAGGCGACTTTCAACTCTGGTGCTACGATGGAAGCAGGAAGCATCCTTCAACTTGCATCATCAATTATTCTTTATCGTGAAAACATGGATATTTTAATTCTCTGCGCCACGGAACACCCTACTAACCTTGTTCCGTATCATGTCCACATCAACTGCATCTTCTTTTTATAATTACCTCTTCTTTGTCTTTTCTCCCGTCTTTACTCTGCAAACCTAACCTACTCTTTCCTTCTATTTTCACCTCTCTTTTTATTACACCACACTATTTCTCAATTTTCGAATATAACATTATGTAATTTATGTATTAATATTTAAAAAGTTAAAATTATGAATTTAAAAAAATCTTATAAAAAATTCATGATAAATCTTTTGTTTAACAATTTTTTTATTGTAAAATATTCAACAACTTCATAAAGACAACAAGTATTAATTCAATAAAACATTGGTTTCATTCGGTTAAAAGGTTTTTTAAGAAAATTGGAACAAACACAATTTATTTGAAGAGTTCAAGAAAATGAGAAAGTGGAATGTGACATGTGGATTTGGTCACTTGGTTGATTTAAAACTGTGGCTGCAACATGCAAACAAAGTATTAGTTGTATATGTGACTTTGTTTAAATAATCTTAATATATATATCAGCTTCGACCAGTTTGGTTGGATTTAGTTTTGTAAATTAAATAACAAAAACAGTACCCAATGGCAGATAAGTAACTGGTTCAAATTTTTTATTTACTTAGTGTAGATCCAAAACAAACTGTTAACATTCCTGATAAATCCACAAAAATTTAAGAAAAATAATTAAGAGACAGGTAAAATCATTATTTTTAAACATTCTATTATGTTAACCTTAGTGAGACGTTGTGATATCTTTTATCGTACAGATAAAAGATTAAAAAATCAGCAAATAAGATTTTTTTTTTTTTTAAATTCCAGAATAGAGTTTATTATAATTTTCAGTTTTATGTTATCTCCGCCCTTAAGATGGTGATTGTTCGCTGTTTTAGTTTGGACAAATAGTCTTAAATAATTTATCTTATTCAATGGATCAGAATAAAATATTGAATTAGTATATCATTATTTGCATACGTCACTATGAAATACAGTCAAGTTTTTCATTATTATTTAGGAAATAATAGGTTTAAACAGTAGAATCCTCAAGTAAGTTTTAATTTTATTTAAGAAAACTTAATGTCATCATTTTCAATATATGTAAGTAAACATAGTCTGAAAATAATTTTGTTCTTACGTTGCCAAGTATATCATACGACGACTACAATCAGTATTTCAAATGTGTTAAGTTTCCGATTTTAAGAGTTATTACAACAAAATATCTCATTATTAATCAATTTTAGTGATTAAAGGTTGTTGGTCATTATAATAACACATTTAAATATCAATTTACAAAATAAATAAAAAATTATTATTAGAATAGTCAATATTATGAATAGAAAATTATAATTAGTTTCTAAATTGGTTTTTAAATTTAATTATCTAGATTTTAGCTATAAAAGGAAATTGGTCACTAAACATTAGCTGTCAAGACTTTTGCTACAAAGAGAATTAATTTCTAAATTAGTCTCTAATTAATTAGGGATGACAATATATGTTTGGCCTAACGACCACCGAAAAAACGTGGGACAGGCCTAGGTATTGAACCTGTTAGCCCACAAAAGTCTAATTTGTATAGCCTGCAGCCCACGCAGGCCAGATGCGGGACGGGACAGGCTGGCTCGCATAACCTAACACTTTTAAACTTTAACTTGTGAATTCACGTGTGAACCAGTCTTTGAACCCTTTTGGACTATTAATTATTGGACTGTTTTTGGACTATTGCATTGTGTTTTTGTTTTTTGTCATTGAGATGTGGTTGCTTTGCATCCTTAATGTTTGTGTCCAGGACTTGTTTTGTTGTAGAATATACCTTTGTTGAGCTTGTAGAATATTACTTTCTTTGGATGTTCTTTATGAAATATTTCATCTGCAAATTAATTTTATCAATGTATCTGCAATTTTGCATCCTTAAAATTATTTAAATGCAACAAATTAACTTTTAAAATTATGATGTTTAAAAAATGTGGTCCAGAGGGCCAAAAGGAATACGGGATGGTCCACGTAGTTCAGCCCTTGTTTTCTCTACAAAGGGAAGTAAGCGGGCTGGGCCGGATCGCATTGCCATCCCTATTATTAATTAGTGACCAATTATAATTTTGTATTCATAATAGCGATTATTTTAGTAACTAATAATTTTTTATTTTTTAAATTGGTTACTATAGCAACTAACAACTTTTTGTCTTTCAATCAATAAGATTAGTTGTTAATGAGACATTTTCTTGGAGTGAGTACTCAACTTCTTTAAGAGTACTCGTCCTCTCTTAGCCGAATAGAGGTTGTGCTTGCAAAAGACATTCTGACGCAAGTCAACTAGTTAGCAAGTAACAAATATGGTAATCAATGAATGTAAACAATTACCTCATAAATTATGCTATTTATATTATTATTAATGGGTTTTTTACCTGAAATAAGTTTGGTTTATGTGACTAATTATCTGAAATTAATGTTTAGTAAATCAATCTATTTAATCATATCTTAATCACAATTTTAATCTTAATCAAATTGGTTAATGCTTTCGGTGTCCCGACTCTCCTACCACCTTTCTTTTTTCTCGCTTCTCCCTTTCTAGGTTCCTTTACCTTCACACACACCCCTTTCACTTAAGATGAAAAGAAAGTACACCACCAATTGTGCCAAGATCTTCCATCCTGATGTCCAACCCCTTTTACCACATCAAAATAGTTGTTCAAAATATTTGATTAGCGACGAAGTGGGGTCATGATGCATCTCATCAGGGATGATAACAAGACGAGACGAGGACAAGTTTCGCTATCTCATATACATCTCTATAAAAAAAAAAATTCATCCACATCCCCATCCTCATCCCAAACTCAATAGGTATCAAACTTTTTTTTCATCCCCATCCCCACCGGATAAAGGGTATATTCTTGTACTCATACCTTTACCCATTTTCTTAATATTTCAATATTAATTAATTTTTATAAAGTAATAAAATTACGATAAAGTAAACATAATATTATCAAATATTCAATACTAAGAAGATGATTGTTTCTTCATTGTCAAATATTTAGTAAGAAATTATACTTGTATACATTTCAAATTAGAATACCAAATAAAATTTCATGAGAACCCAAACATTTATTAAATTTGTAAACATTAATGAAACCTAGTTGACAAAAAATTAAAAAAATATATAAAAAGAAAACAAATATTCAAATTAAGATATATTTTGAATGTATGTTTATTTCAATTATTTAAATTCTAATGAATATCTCTTTAATACATTTATAAAAGTTATAATACATTACTTGATCAAAATCACTCAAAGAACAAAGATTAAACTAATAATAATAAAATCTTAACATATATCTTGTATATTTGAACTTCAATATATGTTGGATGGTGATAAAAAAATTTAAGGCAATTACATTAAATTTTTATATTATGGTAAATAAAATTTATTTATACAATTATATTTACAAAATTACAGTATGATAATGAGTTAGAAAATAAAAAAATAACTATATAAAATATATCAAAATGGTATTCTACATTATGAAAATAAGCAACAAATAAAAATATTAAAAAATTATCAAAAGTGTGTATTATAAACAATTTAAAAGATTATTGAATGAAATTGCAAAAAGGAAATCAAATATATAATTAAGGGTATGATAAGATGAAAAATACATTAGAGATTTAAGAAAACTTTTCAAAAATCAACATAATCAATGGTTGATAAATAACGAAAATTGTTTTAGTGAAATAAAAAGTTCCTAAAATGAAACAAATATTAATATTAATAGAGTAAAGAGGATACATTTTTTATATTACCTAGTAAATGAAATATTTATTTAAATTTAGAGTGTTACAAATTCTAATATGAAAGTAAAATATACAATAAATAAAAATATTGAAAAATAATAGAAATATTCAAATGTGATATATAAAAAATATTTAATTGAGATACATAATTTGAACGTAATTGCATAAAGATTATGATAAAATGAAAAATATATTGGAAATATGAATGAATTATATAACAAACCAAACAATTAGATAAAAAATATAGAAAGTGTGTATTATATATATATATATATATATATATATATATATATATATATATATATATATATATATATATGTAAGCATAAATGCAGAATATGATCCTAATATTGATTCTAATAATCAATCATAAATTCATAAACAATATCTCATACCCATACTGATAATTGATAATGTTAATTTTTACCATTATCCAAGCTATATTCCATTAGCAAAATCATCTCTTCCAAGGCTTTTAACCTACTTAATCCTTAATTTTACCTTACTTTTGTAAATAAATACACTTTGGGTTACATTGATCTAAATATACCACTAATCTCCATTTTTGTGTCCTTTTTGTAGAAGGGAAGCTTTGTTCCAAAAATCCTAACAAGTGGGTGATCATGAGTAGCAAGAAGAAGGCAAAAAGACACTAAATGGGGAAGAAACAGTAATCGCCTGGCGCCACAAAGACACCGCCAGGCGACACCTTCTTCCAGTACCAGGCGCCTGGCGCCAGCCAGGCGAAAAATGGCCTTTCCAGCAGCTCACCGCCTGGCGGCATCTGGAGATCGCCGGGCGGTACACGCAAGGTTTCAGCACTGTTTGGTGGCTTGCGCCTGGCGGCATCTGGAGATCGCCGGGCGGTACACGCAAGGTTTCAGCACTGTTTGGTGGCTTGCGCCTGGCGGTGAGAGGCTTCCGCCAGGCGACGATTTTCGCTGATGTGTCAAGTTTGCC
>Ga0214542_1005774_pt1 | contig 23213 bp, 12 predicted proteins | sample CNSS1metaG_FD_160096 | JGI IMG/M metagenome (GOLD analysis project Ga0214542, IMG submission 160096) | Root nodule microbial communities from cowpea collected in UCLA plant growth center, Los Angeles, California, USA - CNSS1 | ecosystem: Host-associated > Plants > Roots > Nodule | place: USA...
TAAGGTTTTGGGTTGAGAGTGGTGTCAGTGTCTTATGTGGTTAGGCTCAGATCTCATTGGTGTTGTTCTCCCCAGTGAAACCCCCTCTGTAAAACCTGACAACCAAGTGTGTTTTAGAATAATTAGAAGAGTGATGAAGTAGGTATACATTGGAATTATGGTTTGAAGAGTGTGCTTCATAGTAGTTAGAAAAATGATGAATGGGAATATACTGGAATTAGGAGGAAAAATGTAATTGAGAAAATAGGAAAAACATAAGAATAAATGGCGGCTCAAAATGTCATAATTTTCATGAATATTATGACAATTAAAAAGATGTGAGTTCAACAAGTATTGTGTTATATTTTAAATAGTGATAGTTTAGAGATGATCATATTTAAACTGTCATATTTAATGTTTTTTTAGTGACTTTCTTTGTGTTGTGAAGAAGTTGATCACAAACTTATGAAACACAATACAAATAGGTCTATCTTCATAAGTTGTGACGATGAATAAGAATCAAAGGATATGATAACAAATCAAATGTAATGCTTATTAGTTACGTCTAAAATAACTTGTTATGAAAATAAGTTTTTTTGTCCTTGAATTGAAATTGATTAAAATATTTTTATTATTTTATTATTTTATTATGATTTTATAATGATTATTACTAATTTTATATCACTAATTTATAGACTTGCATGTGTTTCCCATTACCGATATCGTGGTTGGTTAACTATTTGTACTAAATTAGCAATGAACAATGGAAAATGAATGAATTTACGCAAAAAGAGAGTAAAAGATATGAATTTATGGTTGTTGACTATAATGATCAATGAAGAAAAGATTGATAATAGTGGTAGTTGGAGAACCTAACCATACAAAAATGTGGTTAAAGGCTTAAGACAATCACACTAGAGTGACATAACAAGAAGTAATGTGAAAAAAAAAAAAAATAGACGAAGGAGATGGTATCCGTATAAAAAAGACATGGCCTACGTATTTTGTCGGGGCCTGAAGCAAACAAAAACATTAGAAGCCGTATAGGATAATAGGATTCAGCTTTTGAACACATTTCCCAGTTACCTGCACCCGTACTCTATCGATATCATTCTAATTTACAATTTATTGCATTGCTAATTTCTCTATATATCACTTTGATACTAAAAAGGTCACAAGTTTTAGATTGGAATTTTGTTAGTGTTATGCTATTTTCAAAATATAATGATTTTGATATATTAAAAATGTTCTAATATGTTTTAAAATATGAAAATAAGTGTTATTAATATATTTTAAAGATATTTTCAATTTACTTTTACAATTTCTTCACTATTTTCCCCTTTATGTTGCTCTCTTTTTGACAGGGTTGTTGTTTCACATTATTATTAGCAGTACTTTTTTTTTTAATTTATAATATTTAAAATGTACGAGAGTTAATCGCTTTCTTAGTTTTAGTTTCAAAATAATTTTGTTTTCAAGTTTTTTATTTTGTTAAAGATAATCTAAAAGAAAACTGAGTATAACTAACAATAATAATTAGTGAAAATAATAGCGATCCAATCAAGTAATCTGGAAGTGAAAAAAAAAGGATTGCGTGTTAAATGTATTTCTTTTAAATAACTAAATAAATAATACATGAATACTTTTCTTGATTTTACCCTCGTTTTAATAAAATATATTATGTTTTTAAAATATCATCTAAAGAAAACTAGCAATCACTCAAAATATACTTTGGAATCTACAAATTTAGTGTATTGAATTTTTATTTCGGGCAAAAGTTTTGGCATCTTCTACTTTTTCTTTCTTTCTTTTCTTTATTAATATTATGTAAATGAGACCTTGTTTGTAGAAAATTCACATTTGAGTAAATCAATTTAAATATCTTTAATTTATTCATAAAAATTAGTATTTTAACCTATATATATATTGCATAAATGTTTCTTTCATATAAACAAAATTTATAATGAATAATACATTTAAAAAGTTATATTATAATTAAGATTCATAATAAATAAATACTTTTAAACATATATATCATATTTTAATTCGTGATCTATAGCGTGACACAACGTTATTTTTTACTATAGACAAATTTTGAAATCCAATTTAGAACTAAAAATGATAGATAACAACTCATAACAAAAAATAGTTTCCATAATTAATTCTTAAAATTCGATATCCTAAAAGGTAACTCGTATAAAAACTTTCATTCAAAATGACTACTTTTAATCTAGGTTTAATGACATTTCTTTTTCTCCTTTCTTCATTGCAAGCTCCCACTTCTAATGTTTCAAATTGGTCTGTCATTTAATTTCTTCTTCCCCATTATTCTACGTTGAAGTGTTGCTTATTGGTTCCAATTTACTTCGTTCCATTTCTTATTCTCCATGTTTTGCTACAAAGCCAAACGTTGAGGAAATATAATTGTATTATATTTTGTTATTTTCAAATCAAATGTGAAAATTGGAAGTAATATCCAAACACACCGAATACAATATCAAATACAAACAATATTAAATCAGATTGTTTGTCATGTAAAATGATTATGTTTTTGACATTTGATGAAGGAAGACGAAATGTAAGAAGCAAAATTGGACCCACATGAACAACACTATAAAAACATAATTTTGAGGGAAGGAAAAATGGAAGGAGAGACAAATTTGAGATCTAGAAGCAGTGATTTGCCATGAGAGATAAAGGTGAAGAATATCACATAAGCCATAACACCATCACTATTTTTCATTTAAAGACAAAAAAATTCATATTATTTAATTTCCATGTTATACTATTCATGGGTACACGTTCGAGCCATAGTATCACGATATTAAACATTTAACCCACCTTAGAGAAAGAGGTAAAATGTATTTAATATTATACCATGAACACTAAAATGAAATTTCAATAGTAAAATATGTAAGTACAAATGAAAAAAAAAAAAAAACATGTTTCTTTTTGTTAATTGTAACTTTGACTGTTTGTCACCGAACATTTATATTATGTTTGATGAGTGTTTCGACAAGATTTTACAATAATAAATTATGACACATTGAATCCTCAAGAGGCACGACACGAATAAATCAGATAAGAACGCGGAATAAGACAGAGATGGAGGACACCACAATCTAGCAGATTGATAAGTCAAGTGAAGATTCGCCACAAAGATGTTAATCTTTGATAAGAACCAGATGCCTAAGTCAAGTCTCTGTTTAATGAAAATCAAATTCAATATATGACTAAAAGTGTCTATATTGTTTTTGGCACCTCTATATATAGGCACACAAGTTTAAGAAAACATGAGAACCCTACAAGAAGGCCCAAACCCAAAACATAAAAATATAAACTAATTTATAAAAAAAAGCCCAAAGCCCAAAAACATATAACATAACTAATTTTTAAGAGGAAACCCCAAAGTCTAAAAATATAAATTAATCTTCCTAAAAGCTATCCTTCAAATGTGCTTCAAGCCATGATCTTCATATTCTTTGAATTTCAGATTGCTTGTAGCATTATGAGCCTTGAATAACTTTGACCTTTCAATCTCTTGCTCCTTGCCCTTGTCATAGGTCCTTTAAATTGTAAAGGTTCATCTTCAAGTTCTTCTTGTATGGAATCTTGGGATAGTTCTCTATCACATATTTTCATTCAATCCAAATATTTTAAGATAATGAACATGTGAGTCTTATTTCTTATATCATTATTAAAAAAAATACTCCTGTTAAATTTCTTTTGAATTTTTTTTAAGAAATACTTATAAATTTTATTACGAATAATAATTTGTAAACTATTGGTACCAATTTTTAAAAAAATTATTTTGTACAAAATGTTTTTCATAGAAAATTTTATAAAAAATACTTGTGAATTTTATAATTTTGTAAGAAATACTTATTTATGAAAGATTTATATGTCAATTACAACTCTTAGCAAAAATAAGAACAAAAAAGTCTTTCTTTGTAAGAAAACTCTCATGAAATATTAAAAATTCTAATAATGTATGGTGTCCAAGTTTCTTTTCATTAGCAACTCTTACTTATACCTCTTCATCATACAATACATGTTTGACTAAATCTCTACGAGCAAGGCATATGATACAATAACTATAATATACTCATCTAGACTAGTCATAAAAAATGAACCATCAACTCTAATGTCATCCATAGATCTTTCGAAAGGATTTTTGAAAGATTCAATGACAACAAATCTTAGACCTCTGTGTTGCACTGAACGTGGACCTCTATGTTGCACTTAACATGGCTTCCTGACATCACACGGTTGGATGACACACATATGCATAAGTCCACTTGCACGTTTCCTATATATATATATATATATATATATATATGTGTGTGTGTGTGTGTGTGTGTGTTTTCTCTAGATCAATAAGTGTGATATAAAGTTCTTCTCATTTACTTTATGTAACCTACACATTTTCAGATTGTAAAGTAGTTTCTTTCTTTCTATCAATAATATAGAAACAATTTTCTTCTCTCCATATGCTTAGACTCTTTCATATCTTTTCTTATTTTTTTTTCAATTTTCTTGGAAAACATCAAAGCATGGATCCTCATGAAACTTGAGATGGTATCAAAGCTCTTCAATTGAAGAGTGCTACTACGATCTTTGATTTTTCAAGCCTTTTCTTTTCTAGTTATCTTTCAATTTTTTCTTGTTTGTTTCTTTTTTTTTTTGCTAAGTCTCGTTCTTTTTCAGTTTGTTCCTCATGGCTAAAGAAGTCAAAGAAGAGCAAGTCACACAATTAGCGAATGACAATTACCTTTACCTGCATCCTAGAGAAAGTCTAGCAATGGTTCTTGTTTCACTGTTCTTGATCCAACCAATTTTCATTCATTGATCAGGTCAATGCTGACTACCCTAAGCACAAAGAATAAATCTCAATTTGTTAACAAAATGACCAAGAAACCTGAAAAGACCATCCTTTCGTATAATGTTTGTCAAAGGTGCAATGACATGGTGATGTCTTGGATTGTGCATTCTATATCACCACAAATCAAACAGAGCGTCCTTTGGATGGATAGTGCAATTTTTACGCCACTAGCACGATTCCCCTTTTTATTAACACACATAGCTTATTGTTCCTAATAATTACAAGGATAACATGGTTTTTTTATGTAGGTGAGAATTTGATCCCTAGGGAACCGAATTCACCGAATTCTAGCTTACAAATTGCCAACTTTTTTTTAAAATGCCAATCAGAATTCGGTCTCCAGGGACCCAAATTCTGAACTATTTTTTTTTTCGTTTTTTCTATTTTTGAATTAGGATTTTTGAAAATTTTTAAAAGAATAGTTTTAGGTGTTATTTTTTTATTTTATTTTTTTGAAAAAATGGTTGCATTTATATTTTAAAAGAATGAAATTATTTAGGTGTAATTTGGAAATATAAAAGTAAAAATAATTAATGTATAATGTTTGTGGTGGTGTTGTACTATTTATTTTTTTATGTTTATTGAATATTTAAAATGAAAAAATTTGGTGGAAGTACGAATTTATTTTTTATTTATATTTTCTTACTTTGATTTCTTTATAAGAATTTTATTGATAAAATATTTATTTTTTCACACAAATAAATAATGTAAAATTTATTGTTAGAATTTATAGTAGGTATTAAGTTTAAATAATAAAGTTAGAATTTATTTTTTTGAAATATCCTAATAAATAAATGACTAAAAATTTGGTTAAAATTAATTATTTTTCTTGTTTTCTTGTAACTTGAAATTTTGTTTTTGTAATATATGTGTTTTTAATTGGAATTTATAAAGTATAATCCAACAGATAATATATTTATTTAATGAAATACATTACAAGTAACATAATTGACATAAATAAAAATAAAATTTATTTCTCTATTGCTTGGATGAAGAATTCAATATAGTGCCAAGTGTCAGGACGTGCCACAGACGGGTCCAAACGTTGAACTTCTTTCCATCGCTTGATCATTTGTGCAACATCAATATCTATTTTGATTTGAGTCGTGTCATGGATAAGTTTGTTGTTGACTATCTTCATGGTACGAAGGTAGATAATATGATTTGTTACGAAACGAGTCTCACAATGTGTTTTTTGCATTACTTTCTATAGAAGGTCATCAAAGGCGAAATTGTGGGGGATTGACATTGTAACGGTGGTGTTGGATCTAAAGTATAACCCATAACCATATGGGCTATCTGCGATGCTTATCCGTCTTAGAGGTCCTCTATAATATAACTTTGCTGGTGAACACATGATACAGTATGGGATTGTTGAAAAGGATGAGGGAATTCATTGTAGAAGACTAAGTATTTCGTCAGTAGACCTTGTAAACGTAACAAACAATTCAATTATTGTGTTAATGGGTAGATGAGACTTATAACGAATGATTTCGACAACGTCATCATCAGTTGAGATTTGAATAGCATCATACATAATGGCTCCATCTTCTTTTAATGTGGGTATTCTAAAGTACAACTTATTGATGGATGTCGTGCTTGGAACCCCTATAGTTGAGCATACTTTCCGGGTCAAAATTTTGAATGTGCAATTCTCTGGTATGCGAAAGAGTTTTGGACTTTCACATTGGAACTTCACATCATCTTCACATTACATCATTTGGCCATTGGAAAACAAGGCTACAAGATAGGAATTTGAATAGTTCTCTTGGGTGTTGATGCCAAAGTGTTCCATGTCAAACAATTGGATGTGTTGATATTTTGATAGTGGTTTGAGTTGGTAGGTTTGTTATGCAATAGTAGTGTACACTAAGTTGTTTTTGGAGTTTATGTATTTATAAGGCAAGTAGTTGTGGGTCTTGCTATAGATTCAAATAAGGTTTACATGACCTGGTATCCTACTAAAGTGCACACATCTTATCATAGTGTCAAGTTGCATGTGATACCATTAATGAATACACTATGTGCACGTACACTAGGTGTAACACCTACTTCATGAAAAGATGCAGGCAAATAGCTGCAATGATGAGTGATGTCATGTGTACTCTGAATATGCAACCAACTTCCTACAAGATGCGAACTCCAAGTCAAACACGCACCACGTCGTTGAATTTGATAAATATACCACAAGATTCAGAGTGGAGGAGATGGTGAATCCTACAGAAGTACGTCCTGTAGGAAAATATGTAATCAGATTATATGAAAGGTGGTGCGATTGTGGAAAGTTTCAAAAAATCCATCTACCATGTTCACATGTTATTGCAGCTTGCAAACATGCATATCATGAATTTAGCATGTACAGAAGTCCCCATTATAGGTTGGATGTCGTCATGAAAGTATATGACAATTTGTTTGGCGAGTTAAGACATGAAGAATATTGGCCATCGTACCAAGGGCCACAGGTTTGGCCTCATCCTACCACAAAAAGAAGTGAGAAGGGTTGTCCTAAATCAAGTATAATTAGGACCGAGATGGGCATTAGGGAAGGAAGACAATCGAGAAAGTGTTCCTATTGTAGAACTGAAGGACACACACGAAATCATTGTCCTAACAACCCTGCACTTAGATGATCCACATCGAACCACTTAGTTTACGTTGTACTTTTAATTGTGTTCATTAAATTTATCCTTTTATTATTATCTTTTATTCTTACTTATTTTACATAAACCAAAAACAAATAAAAAGTTAATTTAAAATACAATAATGCAATGGTTTTAAATCATTTTTGTAATTTCCTTCATTTTTAAATTATTTTTTACAAATTTCCAATGTTATTTTTTGACATATTGCACATAAATCATTTTAGTAATTTCCTTTGTTTTCAAAAAATATTGTTTAAGAATTTTTTAACAATCTATATTTTTGAATTTATTTGCTACATTACAAATTGCTACAACAAAAATTTAAACCATATAAAAAAACTAAGTATACAAATGCATAGTAACCTTTTAATATACAATTTTTAAATTTACTTTTATATTTTCAAATTACAACTAAAATAACTTAATACACAATACTAAATCTATTTTTAAATTGTTTTTTTAACTCAAGAAATTCAAAAAATAATTTCATTACATTTACTTTGATATTTTTTCAAATAATACCTCAAATAACTTAATACACAATACTAAATCATTTTTTTAAAAGAAATTTAAACTCAACAATTTCAGAAATAAGTAAATTACATTAATTTTAATATATATCCAAATTACACCTAAAATATCTTAACATACAATAAATAATCTATTTTTAACATTTTTTTAACTAAACAAATTTTACAAAAAAAAATCATATTTTTAAAATAAAATTCCAACCATTTTTTCAAAAAAAAAAAAAAATTAACACCCTGAACTATTTTTTTAAAATTTTTCAAAAATCCCAATTCAAAAAAAAAAACTAAAAAAAAACAATTTAGAATTCGGGTCCCTCCCTCGGGACCGAATTCTCACCTACATAAAAAACCATGTTATCCTTGTAATTATTATGAACAATATGCTATGTGTTAATAAAGAGGGAAGTCGTGCTAGTGGCGTAAAAAAAATGTGCAAAAAACATGGATTAATCTAAAATCAAGATATTTTCAAAGGGATTTGCTTCAAATTTCAAACCTGTAGACTAAAGCATCTTAACTGAGGCAAGGTGAACAAAGTTTGAGTGAATACTTTACCAAATTATGCATCATCTGGATGAGTTAGAGAATTTTAGACAAAACATTGGATGCAATTATAATACCGAATGTTCTTGTGAAACTTCAAAAATCAGTATAAAAAGAAAAATTGAAGACCGTGCAATGCAATTTCTTCGAGGGTTAAAAGATTCCGACAACAATGTCAGGTCACATGTTTTGCTTCTTGATCCTCTTCCCTCTTTATAAAAAATTTTCTCATACGTTTTTCAACAAGAAAGGGAATTGATGGCAAATAACATTTTTTTCAAATTCAGAACCTAAGAACATTGTTGCTACTAATGTTCCTATTTGTTCTTTTTGTGGAAAGCCAAGTCATATTTAAAGCACATGTTACAAAAAGAATTGTGTTCCGACAAAAAAGGCAATGGCAACAAACGCATATGCAATCACTGTGGAAATATAGGACATCTCATTAACATTTGTTATAGGAAACATGATTTTCCTTTAGGCTTCAAGTTTTAACAAGTTCAAGAATGTTGAATCAAAGGTTGAAGGAGAAGAAAAGGAAATGAAGCTAACCAACAAACAATATCATGCACTAATGACCTTAATAAGATCAAATAGTACTGAATCTGCTACTGATTCAATAAAGACTAGCCAATTTAGCAATTTTTCTGCCAAAAACGTTGATCAAGGTAATATTATTCTAATTTCCTCTTCTATTAATTCAAATTGGATTCTGGACTCTGGTGCTACTAACCCTGTATGCATGAATTTGAGTTTCTTCTTTTCATATGAAATTCCTATAAATCTCCCAAATGGGTCATCTGTTTTTGCTACACATAAAGGGAATGTTTAAATGAATGAAAAACTCATATTGAAAAATGTCTTGTTTATATTTGAGTTTAAGCATAATCTGATTTCTATCTCAAAGTTAATCAAAGATTCTCAATTGCAAATTGTGTTTTCTAACTCAGGATGTTTCATTCAAGATTTGAAGAACGAGGAGATGATTGGTTCAATTAAACACCAAGCTGGTCTTTATATCTTTTTTCCGATCATGATCATGTTCTTATAACATTCCAAGTCTATGGCACCAAAGGCTAGGCCATCTTTCGGAATAAAGATTATGGATTTTAAAAACTAGATATGACTTCATTGATTTGAGAAGTATGTCCTATGATGTTTGTCACATGGCTAAGCAAAGAAAGATACCTTTCTCGAAGACTAACTCTCATGCTGATAAAATGTTTGACCTTATGAATACTTCTTGATTGTTGCTGATGATTATAAAAGATACATGTGGGTATACCTTCTGAAAAATAAAACAGAAACAAGAGATCACATCATCAATTTCACTTTGTATATTGAAAATCAATTTGATGCCAAGATAAAAGTCATTAGGAGTGATAATTGTTGTGAATGTAACATGATTAGTTTCTTTCATCTAAAGGTATAATTCATCATACCACATGCATTGAAACTCCATAACAAAATGGAATAGCCAAAAGGAAACACCAACATATATTAAATGCGACTAGATCTTCAATTTTTCAATATATATTGTACACCAATTTTGGTCATATGCTCTTCTACATGCTGTATTTTTTATTAATAACATTTCTACTCCTTCTCTCGTTAATTCCTTACCATATAAAAAATTGTACAACAAGACATATGACTTAAGAAACATTAAAGTGTTTGGATGTTTATGTTTTGCTCAAACTTTGACCACCAAACATATCAAGTTTGATTCGCAAGCTCGTGCTGGCATATTCCTTGGTTTTCAACAACACAAGAAAGGGTATGTTGTGTTTGATTTAAAGTCACACGATAAAACATGGACTTTAACTCCTCTTCCAGCTAACTGCAACACAGTTGGGTAAAAATGGGTTTACAAACTAAAGTACAAGGCTGATGGATCTGTGGAACAGTACAAGGCACGCTTGGTAGCCAAAGGGTACACTGAGGGGATGGATTTTCATGATACATATGCTCATGTTGCCAAATTAACCACAATACGTTTGACTCTTTCTGTCGCTGCCATTAAGGGATGGAGTCTAACGTAGTTAGATGTAAATAATGCTTTCCTCCATGGGGATTTTGAGGAAACTATTTACATGGAGGCACCATCGGGATTGAATGCTTCCAAAGGATTGGTTTGTTTACTTCACAAGTTTCTCTATGGTTTAAAATAGGCAAGTAAACAATGGTATGGCAAATTATCTAACTTTCTCGTTAGTCATGGTTTCAAACAAACTTCATCATATCACTTTTTTTTATTAAAATTCTTAATACCCACATCACAGTGCTTTTAGTTTACGTAGATGATATAATATTGACGGGAAATGATGATTACTCTATTACTGATTTAAAGATGCAACTTGATAGTAATTTTAAGATAAAAAAGTTTGGGTAATCTTACCTATTTTCTTGGATTTGAAGTTTCATGTAATAAGGCAGAAATCAATTTATCCCAATGCAAATATACTCCTGATTTGCTCAATGAAATTGGCATGACTAACTCATTTGTTATAAGTACCCCCTTAAATTTTTCTGTCAAGACGACTGCAATAGGTGATCCGCTTTAAGACCCTACATCATACAAAAATTTGATAGGTAAACTTGTTTATCTCACAAACACTTGGCCCAACATCACATATGTTATCAGCCATCTTAGTCAGTTTGTTGCATCACCCACAAAAGAACTTCTTCAAGCTGCTTTCTGGGTGTTGCGGTACCTTAAAAAGACCATAGGTCAAGGCATTTTCCTCTCAGCCAGCAGTGACTTACAGTTAAAGGGATATAGTGATTTTGACTAGGCAAATTGTGTTGATACCCTTAGATCCATCGCAGGCTACATCATTTATCTTAGAAATTCTCCTATCAGTTGGAAATCTAAGAAGCAATTGACTATTTCAAAGAGCCTCAGAGGCCAAATACAAAGCTCTTGCATACACGTCTTGTGAATTTACAAGCTCTTCAGTTTAAATTTTCACATCCTGCTATTATATATTGTGACAATGCTTCAGCTATCAAAATTGCCACCGATCTCGTCTTTCATGAATGAACAAAGCATCTAGAGATTGATTGCCATACTATACATGAGAAAATTCAAAGTGGATTAATCAAATTGCTTCCTGCTCCTACTAACCACCAACTTGCAGATATTTTAACGAAGGCTCTTCCACTAGGGTTGTTTTCCAGACTTAATAGCAAGCTTGCATAGTCAAAATATTTATTGCTCGATTGAAGGGGGTCTTAGACCTCTGTGTTGCACTCAATGTGGACCTATGTGTTGCACTCAACGTACGTGGCTTTCTAACATCACACGGTTGGAAGACACGCATATGCATAAGTCTACTTGCACATGTTTCCTATATATACCTGTTTTCTCTAGATCAATAAGTGTGATATAAAGTTGTTCTCAATTTCTTTCTGTAACCTACACATTTTTTAGATTGTAAAGTAGTTACTTGCTTTCTTTCTATCAATAATACATAAACAATTTTCTTCTCTCCATATGAATCATGAGAAAATATGAATCAAACCAATATAAACAATTTACCTATTTTTAACCCAAAATTTTTAGAAAAAAATTTATATAAATCTTCTTTCTCTATATCATTCTCAATTTTATATTTTTACATAATATAAAACTTAGATTCACAACAATATCATAAAAATGTTAAACATTTGACCAAACTTGTACCAGGTGGTAAAATGTACTTAATTTTAAAATATAAATGGTAAAGTTTTGTCAAATTGAAATTCGTGTAGCAAAATATGAAAAAGTTTGAACATCACGGATAAAATATGCCATTAAGTTTTTCTTTTTTCAAAGTGATCTATCAAACAATATATTTAAAATGCCTTTTACAAGCAGGAATAAATAGTATATCACAATATACATAATTTTCACCATTATTAAATCAATAATTAAGAACATATGATATGATCCATAATTGTACATTAAATTTCAATAATTATTATAATAAATTTAACTAATCATTTTAAAAAGAGTTTTCAAGTCTCAAATTCGTCTAATTTGGAAGCTAGGATGGAAAGGAACATAGACTTTATAATATTCATTCCCATTGAAAAACCTAATTATATTACTTTCATATTCCTTATAGATAACAACTTCAATTCTCATTTTTATGCTGGTTTTGGATATCCATATACGCATACAAGCATTTATCATTCAACCTTCATTTATATAAAGTCAAAAATCAATGTAACTATAGAGTTCAATCTATCATGTATTTGTTATGTTCATGATGGTAAAACTTGAAATATAAAAAAATAATTATTAACATATGTGTGTTTCTTAGTATATCCAAAATATTTTATAAAAGTTGAATGTAAGAGTGAGTTTATATTATTTAATATATTTATATTTATTGAATGATTTTAGCTTCATGTTATAATTAGGAAAGATTTAACCTATGATTCTTTTGTTTACTATTGTTTCACAAGTATTTATTTGTGTTAAACTTAGTCGATCTGGTTATGAGGAGATATGATTCAATACTTTTATTTTAACTTTTATGCTATGAAAATATAGTTTTTTATAAACAAAGACTAATTAAACCATAATATCAAAACAATTTGTAGTTTTGATGAACTAATGTATTTGGTTTAACGTTCATTAATTAGGAGAAAAACACTATATTGTGTCTTTAGGAAGCTTAAAATAATTGTGAGGAGACTATCTTATTTATATAAGTGTTAGATAAGGGTAGTAGTGTGGGTTGGTCCGACTCGCTTAGATTTGCCCCGCAAAATACGAGTTGAGTTTGTCTGTCTAGCATTTGGAAAGTGCACTAAATTTCAAGGCATGTCCTACATACATTTAAGCCCACGGGCTGACCCACATTTCTTGATTAAATTCTGCATTGAAATATTAAACAATGTCAATGTCAATATGAATTTGCAGACAAGGAAAAAAAAAAGTTAAAGTAACAACAGAAGGACTGCCAAGAGATACAGACATTACAAGTTTAGAATTGGTCAAAAAAGAATAAAGAAACTAAAATCCTTTGGAGAGTATTTTATATTATAAAACAAAACAATAATGGTTTCCAAAGTATAATGCAAAAGAAAAGGTGAATAATAATAATAATTGTTAATATATTATCAAGTGTCAATAATGGTTGACAAAGATGTTGTATTCAACGATGGCATCACCTTTGGAGAAATTGACAGAGTGGAATTTGGTATGAGCATAGCCACGAGCAAAGCGAAAAGCCCTAGTGTGATGTAGGATTATCTTGTCCTTTTTAAGATTCATGAATATGGTATGAGTTGATTAAAAAAGTTAAGTGAAATCTCCACTGGACATTAAGATAGCATGCTATCTATATGTGAAGGTTCCTTTCGCGAAGCTCAAAAGAAGAAGATGATGGATTGATTCAAGGCAAATAAGAGTGAAAAACGTATAAAAAGAGTAAAACCCAAAGCACACACACAAAGGAAAAATAAAGCATAAAATGGAAAGGAAAGGAATGGTAAAAATGTGAGAAGCACGCCACTACAAGGCTAAGCTAGAAGTCATGGCAACCTTGAAGATGAGTGGATGTGTGTCGCCACTTGAATCAAGATTAAAGATAAGACTTAAAAGCATTCACTCCCTAGGGAGGAAGAGTGTCACAATGATTGATAAAGTTAAATGTAATCCTCAGTAGTTAAACTAAGGTCGTCTCCTTGTGACCAAACTTTTCATTCAAAGTTCATTTTCCAGATGCAATTCAACATAAGGGGGAAGGGTTGGTAGATTCACAATTTCAACACAAAATTAATACATACTTGCAGATTTGATAAAAATGCATTGATGCTCTAATTCGAATGTAAATCCACCTATCACAGATCATCAAAAATTACATACACTGTCCAGAAACTCTTGTGAACTCATAATTAAACCATTAAGTGAGGATTAACATGATTTCATCACGTCATCTAATCGTACCCACTAAAAGCATTTGTGAGAGCATTCAGAAACAACACCTAAAATCATTAACCACGAATTCAAGTCTGTTTCAATGCAAGAACGAAAACCCAAACATTAAGCTGCCTAAAATTTGTATCTAATAACAAACCACCGATTAGAATGATGAAGAGCAACATAAACAGCGAAAGATATGCAAAAAATCTCAAGATTTCATCACATTCTCATCAAAGAATCAATACTCCAAATTAGTTCTCCCTAGAACTTGAGTTACTGAACAAACCAGAATCAAAAGACAACATAAACAAGGAAAAATTGAGTTGCAATGTAAATTATCAAACCAAAATGTAAAACCCTAACATGGGTGGCTGCCATCAACGGTTCTTCCAAGCTCTCCCAAAAACGCAAAAAGGAGATGAAAAACGAAAAATGAGTGTGTCGCTTACAAAACCCTAAACCCCTCACATGGTCACATCACCACAGATGCACAAATTTACAAAAATGTCATTCTAGTCAGTAGAATTACCAAAATGCCACTATGGGCTGAAAATGTTGGCCCAATGACGTGGACAAGCTCATTGACATGGCACAAAAGTGACAATGATGTGGAAATCATGTGGCAACTCTCTCTTGACCTTATGATTAGCATCAAATGTTAAAAACAGATCTGTCTAATAGCTCAACCCAGAAAAGAATCTGAATTGATTAATGAGTCTTTCACTTGGTTAAGTTGAATCTTGAAAGAATCTTTAAGTCTTATAACCCAATTAATCAATTTGCGCAGTTCTGTGTTAATGGACTGTTTAAGACAATTAAGAAAGATTGTAAGAGAAGAGAAAAACCAAGACACAACAGTTTATACTAGTTCGATTCAAGATGAATCTACGTCTAGTCTTCTCCTAATAAACCCACTTAGGAGGATTCCAATAACTCAATTAGGATCCAAGAATTACAAGAACATCTATATAATTCTAGAACCTAAAACTAAGGAACTTGATCTACCAATCAAGAACTCCCCCTAGGAGCAATGCATCCATGCAATTGCACCTAGGCCTTCACTTCACACAATGAAACAACTGTAATCAGAAATACAACAAAAAAGAATCAAGAAACGAATACACCTATTGTTGTGCAGATTTGTCAATTTGCTCCCAGATTCAAGCTAGACCCATCAAGGTTGAATCAACCATCAATCTCCTTGAATCCTCACTTGAATGACCTTCAAGAATGCTTAAGAACTCTGTGAATCTCAGAGGGCAGTTTCTCATAATGTTTCTCAGTGATTTTTGTAATTTTTCCACCCTTGAAACTAATTTCAGAAAACTGGTTTTATACAAAGTTCACTGTAGTCATTAATGGATTAGGAATTTACCTAATGGATTATCGCGAGTGTGTTTTAACTACCTTAGTGCAATACCCTCAGCTAATCCGTTAGTTAAATAGCTAATTAATTTATGAATGCACATGCAAGGGTTTGATGGTTAATACAACTCAATACAAGCTTTTTTTACATATAATATTTTGGTGCACATGCAAGGGTTTGATGCACATGCAAGGGTTTGATGGTTAATACAACACCCTAATGCACAATCTAACAAAACAAGACTAATTCCAAACTAGTAATTCACATGATGTGTGGACTTGGACATCATCAAAATCATCTACATATGAGTTGAAGTAGCTCCCCCTTTCAACATCAAAGCTCCAAAATTTTCTTCACAAAGTACCTAAAATTAATTAGAGACAAAATTTACACCAATTAATGTCAAATTACTCAAAATTCAAAATAATTGCCCAATGAAGCCCAATTGAGGAAAATGCTCTAACAAAAGATAATTAAGCGGTAAACAAGCATCAAGATGGGCACAAAAAGGCAATGGAATAAGGGAAAATAATGACTCATCATTCCCTAAGGAGGAAGACTCTCACAATGATTGATACACATAAGTGTTTAATTTCTCCTAAATGTTCAATCCTTTACAAGTGTTAGAGGACCCTTATGTAGAAGTGCTTAGGGGTCTCTAAGCAAAAGCACAAAGTGCTAAAAAGGATTACAATGCAAATAACAAAACCTAGAGTCTAGACATTAGGTCAACAAAGGAGCACATGGACACATTCTAGAAGCCTTCTTAGCCAAGGCAAGGTGGATGCTCCTTCTATATGTTTCTAGCCTTCTTGGTGGCCAAGACATGTGGTAATCCTTTCTAGAGGCTTCTAGAAAGCCTTGCCATCTCTCTCTCCGCCACATGGGCTTCTCTTCATGCACCACTTGTCTACTTTGTGCGCCACCTCCTTGATTATCGTACAAGACAAATAAAGTTAGTTTAGCATGTTGGCTTTAGGTTAAGCTAATCTTTTGAGTCAACAAGTCAACCCAAAGTCAAGGTCAACAAGTCAATTTAAAAATAGTCAACCAAGCCAACTTAATGAAATTCAAACTAAATAAAATAAAAGCAAAGGAAGGGATCAATGAACTCCCTTTTTTGTAAGCATGTGCCATGGACCATCATCCTTGGTAAGGATCAAGCCTTCATCATAGTGCCATCGACGATGGCCATTTCCCTCATAAGTTCACTTATAGTCATGTTTCTAGCCAACACGTTGATGATGTTGTCATTGAAGTCTCTATTGGTGACGACCATGTTCACATCGCTAGCTGGGGACCGCCATGTTGTTGTTACCTCGTCATCAAGTGTAGCTTACGTTTCCATTTCAGAAAGAGGGAAAAAGGAGTTTCTTTGCTTGCGTTGTTGTGTTATTGTGTTTCACTTAAACTGAATTGCTCACTCTAAGCCCCAGACCCCACCCCACTCTAAGCCTGTGTGGGTTGCGGGTTGTAGGTTATGTAGGTCCGGCTTTAGCAGGCTGGGCTTTAGCAGACCAACTGTAACATCCCGGTAGAATATTACTTAAGATAAATAAATAAACAAGACAACAAATAAATACCTCATTTATTATTAAACCATTTCCCTAAAACGTGGGAAATTTCAAAACCTTTCAATTTAATATCCAACATGAATATCAAAATACTCATCGTCCTTCTATTACAAAATTGAAGTCCAAAACCATAATTAAATTACATGAAAATTTATTTAAAGTATTCATAAAATCCCCTGTACTCTGCTCTCTCTCTCTCTCTCTCTCTCTCCGCCACTGAGTATCTCCTGGCTCACCTGAAACATCATCTGCTCCCGGATAATAAAATTACTCGATCATTGCCACACACAAACAGATAGGGTGAGCTATGCACATAGATACAAATAAATATGAAAACATCCCACGTGGCAAAATTATAATTATTTATCATTCCACAAAATTACCCATTTTCCTATACTCATAATCATTATGAGTTCATGCATGTACTCTAAATCTTGGGACTTCCTGTGCTTCCACGACCCTCCTCGCTCGTGGTCCAACCTACAAGCCTATCCCGCTTGTAGTCCTGATTCACGAACTCCCTTGTCCATCATCCGAACTCCTCGCTCGGACCCGAACACGCATACCCTCCTTTCCTACTATGAACTCCCTCGCTCATAGCATGAGATGAACTCCCTCGCTCACTCATCCTAACGAGAGTACCTCCGATGAACTAAACTGTTCACGTTCCACATGCGGTCCATACATCACAAACTACTCGCTCGCGACTTCAGCCAAGCACATCCCAAATCCAAAGGACTTAGTCCTTCAAGTCCAAACACCACAAACACATGTATATAATTTCCTTAGCTTAGGAAACACCAAGCAACCATCTCAAACAGTGCACACAAGCATGAATTCTCGCCATTCTCGTTTAAGCCATGGGTCTTCGCCCATGCTAGTCCAACTGTCTCGCTTAAGCTGAATCACCTCGCCTGAGCGAGCATGAACAGTGGCTTCACCACATCATCTCGCTTAGGCGAGCTCTTCTCGCCTGAGCGAGACCTTGACTCGCTCAAACACACACAACTCCTCACCTAAACGAGGATTCGTGCTCAACACGCACAGGTCTCATCGCGACCTCGCTTAGGCGATCCATTCTCGCCTGAGTGAGTGAACGTGTCGCTCAACCCCAAACTTGGTCGCCTGAGCAAAAAGCTCGAACCAAAACCCTGAACGAGCTTTTACAACTCTCGCTTAGGCGAGAGTGACTCACTTAGGCGAGAATTGCAGAGTTTTGTCTCTATTCACGCACACAATTCACCAAAGTCATGCCAAAATACAATTTAATCATTCCCATTCAATCTATTTCAACAATCAAACAATTTGATCATGCTTTATATCCATTTAAACTACCAAAAGTCAAGGTTTAATAAAAAAAAACCCTCCAATACCCTAAACCCTCATCCCCAAAATCATACAAGGCAGAAAAGGGTTTTGCAACCCACATCAAACCACCAATTCTTACTCTCATCACACATACACGAAATTTCCAACAAATAGGAATCAATTGAGAAGAGTAAGATGCAAAATTCATATCATATACTTTATACACATGAGAGAACAACTTCCCCTACCCTGGAATTCTTGATTAAAATTGGAAAAGATGAAGGTTCCTTGGTTCACCAATGCTTTGCTTCAGCCTTTCTCCCAATTCAATCCTTACATAAGGATTTTCAGCCGGCTACCCCTTCTGCTAGGGTTTTCTTTGCTCCTTCACATTCAAGCCAAAACTGGTTCTACCTAAATCAATTAAGATTTAATTCATGTCTATCAAGGTTTGATCCCATGACCACTCACTCACATTTCAAGTTTACCACCAACTCAACCAATCATGTTTCGTGATAACCATCAAAATCCTAGGATTATACCATCACTTAGCAAAAATCAATATATATTATCAAAATATTAATAATTTAAATAACAAATAATTGGCATACATAGGACTCGAACCCAAGTACTCTCAACCATTTGAGCTAGTACTTTTCCACGTCACACCATGTACATTTAATGACATCAAAGTTCCCACCACCCACATTTATTAATTAATTATTTATTTGATTAATTAATTTCACGGGTCTTACACCAACGAGATCAAAAAGTTAGCTTGCATCACGCTATTACTTTGCATCTACTTTTTCAGTTCTTCCATTTGCTATGAAATGAGTTTATTTTGTGCTAGAATTGGCATCTTGTGTTCCAAGCTCCAAAATTCCTCTCTTAGCATGTTGGCTTCTGTCATATTGAACTTAATGATTACTAGCAGCTAATGACTCAATAATTATAGTAGCTTCTTCAAGTTCTTTTAACATCATTTTACCTCTAGCAGAGGCATCCAATAACACTCTAGTTTGAGGTCTGAGCCCATTGTAAAACAAGTTAAGTTTTGTTATATCATCAAATCCATGATTTGAGCATTTTTTAACAATGCCTTGTATTTTTCCCAAGGTTCACAAAAAATGTTCATCAAATCCTTGAGAGAAGGTTGCAATTGTAGCCTTCACACTAATATATTTAGAGGGAGAGAAAAATATTACCAAAAACTTTTTCTCTAAATCTTCTGAATTAGTAAAGCTTTGACTTGGATGAGATTGCAACCATATTTTAGCCTTACCAGTGAGTGAGAAAGGGAATAATTTGAGATAAATAGTATCCTCGTCATTGGAATTAGTTCCAAGAGTTGCACAACCCTCATAGAACGTGACATGATGGTTAAAGGGGCCTTCTTGGTGCAAACAAAAAAATTGATTTGTTATGATCAATGACAATCGTGCCGATTATAAATAATGAAAGAAGTAATTAGCCAAGAAATAGGATTGATTTGGCCTTTTCAAAAACTTTAGTTCCTTTTAAACTTGTAAAAACACTTTTAATTGAATCACAATGACCAAGAAGTCAGTGTGAAATTAAAATTAGAAAATGCATTTTCAACAAATTGAAAACAAAGTTAACAGGTTGATTTCATTAAACAAAGAGCTAACCAGACAGATTAATATTTTTCAACAGATTAAAACACAGAAACAATCGATTGAAATAGTGAGAAATTTTGCAAAAAAATGAAATTGATGATAAACTTAGGAACAATTTTAGAAACTCATCAAAGATTGATTCCAACTTGCAGATATGGAAACCTACCAAGCACACCTAGAAACTTGAGAAAGACCAAACCTGGATTATGACTCTCCCTAGCCTACGGAACCTCTTTCTCCAAGTCTCTACACCAAGCAAAAATGCACTAAGAAATCATAGATTACAACACGAACAACTACAAACCTGTATAGTCCAAAGAGAGGGAATTTTCCAAAAGTTCACACTAAAAAATGACAACTGTTACAATTCTCCCAGAAAAACCAAACTTTATAGTCTATATATTAGCATATTTAGCAGGTTGATTTATTTGTTCAATTTGTTGATTTCACTTGACTTAAGTGAAATCAGCTGATAGAAAGTTAATTCAGTTGACTGAATATGTTAAAAACAAAACTATAATAGCTAGCCAATTAATCTGCTAAAAACTCATTTAATTATCTTCAAGATAAGCTCCAATCTTCAACCTTCAAGATCTTCATGTGAAAACCAGATTAAGCACACATCAAGCTTGATCAACACACTATATCTTCAAGTCTTCATCAAATTATCAAGACTTCATATCTTCATGAAGTTTGCTTATGCAATATTTTCATCAAATCTTCAAGCATCAAAGTCATTTGTGCTAACATGGATTTCATTTCCACACCTTTAATAGGTTTGAAAATGCTTGAAAAATGATGTGGTCTCTACTGTTGAGTGTAATCACCTAATAATCTCCTCTGGTTGTTTTTTTGCAACCATCTGGTCTGATATATGAGAATCCTATTAGAGTTTGAATCAACTACTTTTGTTTGTTGTTGTATCTTCACGATTTGTTTGTGCCTTCTATTCTCTCTATTACTTCTCCTAGTAGTCCTCTCAATTTCAGGATTAAACAACAAAACCTATTATTGACTCCGTCTTTGCATACAAAAAAACTTCAAGTTGTGGTGAGTAGCAAAATTTATGCAGTACATAATGTATCAAACAAAAGAAAAAATTATATAGTTTATACAATAATCAAACTAGCTTAAAATAGTGTTTTTCTTAACAAAAAACCACAACAATGATGCCAAAAACTTGTCAATGCTCCAATGAAATCAATTTTTCTAGCAAGTATATTAGGTAGTTTATAGTACAACAAGTGTAATATCCATAAGAATTTGATAGAAAGCACAAGGTATAAACTAGTTTGATTTAATTGAAATAGTATTTGACTTGCATAGAAAGTATGAGAACATATTTGTTCTGAAAAATAACGTTGATCTAAAGCAATAAAATTGGATTCAAAATAGATTTGAATGAATGTTGACTGCAAAGTTAAAAAATACGTGTTAATGCTAGATTTCACCACTTTGTCCCTCTCTTGTATTGATTCAATCATCATTCACAAAGATATAATCATTCATGTCTTGGGAGTATGAGACTTTAGTATGATTCCTCTAGGTCCATTCCTAACACCTATAGCCTAGGATTATCAAACTTTAGTATGATTCCTCAATGACTGTTTGAATGAATCACCTTTATTAAGATTAAGATTTTATAACCAGCTAAAGCTTTAGATCTATTCCTAGCATCTAAAAGGAGGTGGAAAATTAATTGGACCATAACTTGGAACCATTTTGCACTCAATTCCAAGCTAGCGATATAAGATGAGTGATTAGTTCATTCAACAACAAGCATAAACTAATTCAAAAACATGGACTGAAAGCAAACTTTAATAAATGTAACAATGCTAACACAAGAGAGTTTAAAGGGTTACATTTTTGATTCAACACTTGAAGAAGAGATTTAGCTCCTCAAATAGATGGAAACAATACAATATGTTGGCAAAAAGAAGGAAGTCAAGTGATTTTGAATGATGATCAAGCACTAATGAAGACAAAGTGTTCAATTATGCAAATGTTATCTTGTAAAATAAAATAAGTGTATTGTAGAATAGTTTAATTAAAATTAGAATCAGCAGCATGGCATTCGTCTTTCTAGAAGGTTTCTTATTTTTAGAAAAACTACAGTGATAATCGATTATCACTATTGATAATCGATTATCTGTGCAGAACTTGTATTTTTCAAAAACCTACTGGAATAATTGATTATCTCCTGAAATAATCGATTATCCTGTTCAAAATTTGCTTTTTAGGAAACCTACTGGAATAATCGATTATCCTTAGTGATAATCGATTATCCTTGGCAGTTGGAACATAAAGATTCAGTTTTTAACTTAAATTTCGAAAACCTACTGGAATAATCGATTATCCTTAGTGATAATCGATTATCCTTGGCAGTTGGAACATAACGGCTCAATTCTTAACCTAATTTTCGAAAACTCTATTTAAGGAACTGCAGTTCAACTTCAAACATACCTTTTTAAGATTCAGAGTTCTTTGGCTGTGACTGCAAAGTGTGGCTCTGTGAGATTCTTAAAGAAAGCTTGAAAAACCTAGTGTGAGTGAGCGATAACTTTTTCTAAGTGAGTTCTTAGAAGATTGAGTGTTGTGCTGTTGCTAGGAAAGCTGGTCATCCTTTGTGAGATTCAGGGGGAGTTTTGTTCATCTCTTGTGGTTGTTCAAGAGAGGTGTTTTCTAATCTTTTCTCTCATAATCTATTGTAATTTTGATTATTATAGTGATTGAGTTAATCTCCTTGTTTAAGAGATTAACAACTGGACGTAGGGTCTTTTGATCCGAACCAGTATAAATATCAGTGTGCATCTTCTTCCCTTAAACTCCTTA